>Ga0256840_1000109_pt1 | contig 71527 bp, 67 predicted proteins | sample 355202metaG_FD_185969 | JGI IMG/M metagenome (GOLD analysis project Ga0256840, IMG submission 185969) | Hydrothermal vent microbial communities from Mid Atlantic Ridge, Atlantic Ocean - 355-202 | ecosystem: Environmental > Aquatic > Marine > Hydrothermal vents | place: Atlantic Ocean: Mid...
AAAATTAAGATGCAAAAACACATGACGGATATACAAAATCAACCGCAAAGAGTGATATCTTATTTTAAGCATCCTAAAATTTCTTATGCTGCATAAATTGAGCGGTAATATCTAGCAGGGTTAATACATAGGATACTAACAAAAACTAAGGTCACCTTATTGGCGATGAAGCTTTTTATTGTTCCATCACGCTAGTTAAAACTATGCACTTTAGTGCAAGACTTTAGTTGCTACACATTTCATATAGCCATGAATTCCAATAAGGATTTTGTCATTCCAGCCGAGCCTAAGCGAGAGCAGGAATCCAGCTACTCGATAATCATAAGGATTATACTATTGTTAATATCGAGTTCTAAATACTAGATCCCCGCATTCGCGAGGATGACAAAGGACTTTTAGTCCTTTTAATCAACCTATGGACTTTCAGTCCATAGTCGTTGAGTAGTTTTCTAGGTGTATTAATGAGTTGTGTTGTAACCGTGTTTCATTATAGGGGTTTGGGTTTAAAGATTTCGGTCGATTAAGCCCATTTTTGAAGCTTCCATTGTTGCCTCTGAACGTGAATTAATACCCAACTTTAAATAAATTTCTTTGACGTAGCCATAACAGGTGGATTTTTTTATTTCGAGTAAATCAGCCACTTGAGGAACTTTTATGCCTTTGGCAATAAGGGTAAGCACCTCTTTTTCTCGATTGGTTAACTTACATTTAGGTTGTTGAGGGTTGAAAAAATGAAGTAACTTGTTAGCAATAGCTGGGGATATTGGCAATTGCCCATTTTCGATATTAATCAACATTTGAGCGAGTTGATCTTTGTCTTTATCTTTTAAAATATACCCACGAGCACCTTTTCGTAGTGCACTAAAGACATGTTGATCATCATCAAATATTGTCGTCATTACAATCATCGTGGCTGTATTGTTTTGGGTTAAATAGTCAACCACATCTAGTCCACTGCCATCAGGCAAACCTATATCAATCAATGCCAAATCAAATGATTGAGACTTTACTGCTTCAAGTGCCGAGCATAAGTCCATGACTTTTGTTATTTGTGGTTGAGAATAAGCTAAGTTAACTGATTGTTCTAGCCATTGCATGACTGCAGCGATATCCTCAATAATTAAGATGTTATTCATTGCCATAATAATAAATTAATGTAAATTTTGTACCATTGGTGTCTCTTTTTTTCCAGTTTACCTCAGCATTAATTGATTGTGCTCTTTTTTGAATGGTTTTCAAACCTTTGCCGTGTTTTTTATTGGCGTTAAAACCAACGCCATTGTCTTCAAGTATCAGGGATAAGCAGTTGTCAGTGGATGCAATGAACAAATTCACTTTTGTTGCGTGCGCATGTTTAATAATATTACTCGTCGCCTCACGCATAATACGAGACAAAATACTGGGAATATTTGCTGCCAATTTATGGAGGTCTGTCGCATCAAAGTGGTCATTAAATTTTATATCAAGGGCATGTAATCGTGTGCGAATTTCCTGTGAAATTTCTTCAGCCAGTTGTTTGGTATTGCATTGAATATTTAGGGTTGAGGCAACGGCTTGGCGAATATCGCTTAACACTTCTTTAGCAAGGCTTTTGGTTTTATCAGATTCGGAGTTATAAATGAGTTCCAGCAACTTGGCACCAACATCATCGTGGAGGTTGGCATAGATGCGCGAGCGCTCTTGTTCTTTTGCTTGAGTGATAATGTGCCCCGAGTCAATAACTTTGGGATACGCAGGTTTTGCTAATACAACGAACAATAAAGCCAGCAGACTTAGGGTTAATATTAGTGTTAGTGGAATGGAAACAAAAAGGCTTGTTATTTGCACCAGAAAAATAAGGGCGATGAAAACGATTGTTTTTTTTGCGGGTGGTTTTTTGTAAACAACTAAAAACAAAACAGCTAGGGTAATAAGGACATTAATAAAAGTATTAAGGTGATAGAGCAATTCCACATTCATCTTTTATTTCTTAACCCGGCTCGTAAGGCTTCTTCGGTTTTATACCTTATCTGTCTTGAATTTTTTAGTACGGGCCGGGTTCTTACTTTTTTGATTGTTGCTTAACGTAAAATCGAACCTTGTCCGTCGTTTTTAAGACCTTTCGACTGTGTGCGTTGATGAGTTGTGCGTAAATAAAATGCTCCCCCCTCTCCACATCAGCTATGAGTTGCGTATTGGATTTAACGCGACCATGAGGCTTGCCATCGAGGAAAAATTTAATGCGGTATTGTCTTGGAATTTTGCCTTCAATATTGACACTGGCAGTCACGTTTCCGCCCGTACCCCAAAGCGACTCATCTTGTTCGGGTTTTGAGATGGCAAGGTTGTCGTAATTAAATGCGGTAACTTTTTTATCCTTACTAATTGTTTTCCAACTTTTACGTGATTGTGTTTTGTTTGATTCAACCACTGTAATTTTATCGGTTTTCACTTCAGATGAATTTTCATCTGGCTTGACATCAGTGTAGTGTATACTGCCATCAGGGGCAGTATACTTGTATATTTTACCTGCAACTGCCACAAAAGTAGTGCTTAAGGTCAGTGCAATTAGAAGTGTTTTTTTCATATTAGTCAGAAAATAATAAACTTTCTCTGTTATACAGTTTTATTGCTAAAAGTGCAAGCAACAAACCAACAAATAGTGAACCAACGGCTACGGCTATAAACCACAATAGACTCACAGGCTCTCCTCTTAGAATTTGATTTATTGCTAAGTTTTGACCTAAAATAGGGACAAACATCATCCATAATTTTTCTTTAACTGGAACCATCATTAATATAATGCTCGGTATCATTGGAATAAAAATCAACAAACTCACGTAGGTTTGTGCTTCTTTAAAGGATTTACTAAAAGTTGCTATGATGGTTTGTAAAGAAGCCGCCATAATGGACAAAGGCGCCAGTAAAAAGGCAAAAAGCATCATGTCCTTAATGCCAAAATTAAAGTTAATGCCCATGCTCTCAAAAGGCATAAAAGGCAGAGTAAATTTAAAGGTTAACAAAGTGGCAAATAAAGTAATGATGCCAAAACTAATCGTTGCTAGAAGTTTCCCTGTTAACAAATAGGAACGCTTGATTGGATTAAGCAACAAGGATTCCAGTGAATTGCGTTCTTTTTCACCCGCCATAGTGTCAATAGCGAGGTACATGCTACCCATAAACAATCCCATAATGAGAAAGTAAGGCAAAAAGGCCAAGGCTTGAGCTCCTTTTGATTCGGCCGTAGAGACATCATGGTCTTCAATTGTTACGGCTTGCAATAGGGAAGGACTAATTCCGCGTAATTGTAAGCGTATCATACCAATTGAACGGGAATAACTTTTGATTAAGGACTTAATTCTTTTTTGGGTTATATTGGTCGCCCCTTTTGCTGTGGCATCGTAGTACAGCTGAATCTCTGCTGGTATTCCCGATTCAAATTTTTCTGCAAAATTCGATGGGATGACTAAAATTGCTTCTTTGTCCTTATCCAGAATGGCTTTTTTTGCATCACCAGAAAAACTGCTGACCTTAGCTCCTTGAGATTTAACAAAAGTAATAAAGCTCTTGGCATTATTGATGCCGTTCACATGCAACTCCAACTGTTTTTCTGCCTTATCTTTCATCATGCCACTAACGGCATTCATCATAACAACCAGTAAAATAGGCCCAAAAATAGCACCCATGAATATCGAAGACATGACCGTCTTTTTGTCCCTTAGGTTGTCCTTAATTTCTTTAAACATGACAGTTAATATTTGCTTATTCATGGTCTTCTCCTGCGGTTACAATATGCACAAAAGCATCTTCGAGGTTACTTTTTTCTGTTTGCTGTTGCAGTTCTAATTGCGTTCCTTGTGCTGCGATTGTTCCATCACTAACAATTAAAATTTCATCACTTACCGCTGCGACTTCTTGCATCACGTGGGATGAAAACAAGATGCATTTCCCTCGTTGTTTTTCTTTTTTAAGAAAGCGTCTAACGCCACGGGTACTCATGACGTCTAGTCCATTGGTTGGCTCATCAAGAATTATGTTTTGTGGGTCATGCACCAATGCCCGAGCAATAGCAACTTTAACGCGTTGTCCTTGAGAAAACCCATCGGTTTTGCGATCAATAAATTCATGCATACGCAAATCTTCTACCAATGCTTCTGTACGCGTTTTTATATCGGCATCACTCATGCCATGTAATTTGCCGAAATATTCAATGTTTTCACGTGCGGTTAAACGTTTATACAACCCTCTTGTATCAGGTAAAACGCCCAACAGTTTGCGCGCTTTTTCTGGGTGTTCTTTGGGATTAACCCCATCAATCAATATTTCACCTGTTTGTGGAGTTATCAATGCATAAATCATTCGCAATGTCGTGGTTTTACCCGCGCCATTGGCTCCAAGCAATGCGGTTACTTGGTGATCAGGTGCGGTAAATGTAACTTCTTTGACTGCTTTGACATCGCCAAAACTCTTGCTGACTGCTTTTACTTCTATCATTGTTTTGGCCCCATCATGTTAATAAAAAACGGTTCATAATTAAAATCACTCAAGCATTCTGTTTTCAGTTCGCCTTCAGGTTTATCGATAAACTGGGTGATGATTTTTGGCATACAACCAGCAGGAAAAACATTGTGCCCTTGCCCTTTGGCAATTAAATGCTGCGAATGCGACAAAGTTTTCATGGTGATTTCTGCAAACTCTGGCGGTGTCACAGGATCCAATTCCCCAGACAGCAATAAAAAGGGCAAATCTGAAACCACAGGTTCTTTAAAGCTGGCATCACTATTAACATGAGGCCAGACATCGCAACTCTTTTGCGTTTTTTCTAAAAAGTCTTTTCCAAAAATAGTGTTGTCGTTGGCATCTTCAATGCGATAAAAAGGCACATCTTCACCACAAACAATTGATAACTCCACATTAGTCATGCCTTCTTGTAACATGGAACCAATGGCATTTGCCTGTGCCGCAAGGGTTTCATAGTGACCATGGTTGGCTTTTGAAATCATCAAAGGCAAAAGAACCATTGTTTTTGCGGAATAAGAAAACATTCTTATGGCAATGGCGAGTGATTGCTTGCTTAAGGTGACATCTTCGTAATCACCGGTCATGAAATTTTGCAGTTTTATGACGGGTTTATTGGCTTTAACCTTTTCAAAAAGTTGCCACATTTGTTCTTCAACATCACCAAAAGCTTCACGACAGGCTTGTTGCTTTTGGCATTGTTCAAACTGTTTTCGCAAGGCATTAATGAGGTTTTTTTCATGCGATTGGGCTAAAGCTTCTTGCTGAGGCACAACGCCATCAAGAATTACTGAACGAATGGCATCAGGAAACATCTTGACATAAGTTAGGGCTTTTCGAGTGCCGTAAGAAATGCCAAGTAAATTCCACTTATCAATTGAAAGGGCTTTTCTGACTTCTTCTAAATCTTTAATGGACTCGGTGGTGGTGTAAAAACGCGTATCTGCATCGAGTTTATCCACACACTCCATCAAGGCAGGAATATACAAAGATTCGTCTTCTAACAGTTTTTCTTGTAAGGATTCATCAAAATCGCATTTTAACGGGTTAGACTTGCCCGTTCCACGTTGATCAACAAGCACCACATCGCGGTCTTTTAAAATGCCAACAAAAGCAGGATAAACACCAGCATAAGATTCAACAGCCGATTGTCCTGGTCCTCCTGCCAACATAATAACGGCGTCGGTTTTCTTTTTTATTGATTTACTGCGAATAATGGCAATATTCAAGTCAATCATGCGAGACGGGTTTTCTCGATTTTCGGCCACAGATAAAATGCCACATTCGGCTTTAACTTTGTTGGTGCTGTTTTGTGCACCAATTCTGCACTCGGTTAATTCTATGGCACAAACCTGTATGCCAAAAAACAGTGCACTGATTGAAACGGCTAGTTTTATTTTTTTCATTGTTCCCTTACTTGGTTTTTTACTCAGGGATATTATGCCAAATTTAAACAAACAAGACAGTGCTAATAGTCACTATTTAGCACATGTGCTAAAATCATTAAATTTAACAATAGTTTAATGACACATAGTATTCGATATTTTCTTCTGATAAGTTTTTTTCTAAGTCTTAATGCATGCAATAGCCAAAAAGAGGTGATAAATATTGCGGTTGCCAGTAATTTTGAAAAAACTCTAGAAGTCATTATTAAACATTTTAAGCAAAAGCATCCCGATAGTAATGTTAATATTATCTCAGGTGCTTCTGGAGTACTCACCAATCAGATCTTAAATAATGCACCCTTTGATTTGTTTTTGTCTGCAGATATTAAAAAGCCTCAAATTATTTTTAACAAAACCCCTTCACTAACTAAGCCTGTTGTTTATGCAGTAGGGCAGTTGGCGCTATGGATACCTGAGAGTAAAGAACGTAATCGTTGTATTAATGTATTGAGCAAGGTTGAAACTTTAGTTATAGCTAACTCCAAAACAGCTCCTTATGGTGCAGTTTCGGAAAAAATATTAACAAATCATGTAATTAAGATTGAAAAAACCATTCATGCTGCCAATATTGCTCAATCTTTTCTGTATACAAAAAACAAATTTGCCGAGGCTGGTTTTGTTGCCTACTCAATGCTAAAAGGCAATGATGAAGGCTGCCAACAAATTTTTCAACACCGAGAATTAAGCCAATCGATGATTTTATTAACGGATAAAGCCAAGGGCATCTACGATTTTATTCTCTCTGGAGAAATTCAGAAACTTATTGAAGAATCAGGCTATAATACGGTAAATTTAGAAAGGTCTGTTGCCAAATAAATGATGTCTATTGATTTAACTTCTTTGTGGCTTAGTTTTAAGCTTGCCACCATCACCGTGATTATACTGCTTATTGTTGGTATACCACTTGCAAAGTGGTTGGCATTTTCAAAACATAAATCGGTGCCATTTGTCACTTCAATTGTGGTGTTGCCACTGGTGTTGCCGCCAACGGTCTTGGGTTTTTATTTGTTGGGTCTTATGCGCAATGATTCGTGGTTGGGTTCTTTATTTATCCAATTAACGGACTCTCAACTTATCTTTAGTTTTACTGGGCTGGTTATTGCTTCGGTTGTCTACTCTTTGCCTTTTGTGGTGCAACCCATGGTTAATACCTTTAATAATATTGGTGAAGATACGGTTAAAACAGCACAATCCATTGGTGCCGACAAACGCACAATCTTTTGGAAAATCATCTTACCTTTATCAAAAAAAGGCATTATCTCAGCTTCCATACTAGGCTTTGTTCACACACTTGGAGAATTTGGCGTGGTGTTAATGGTCGGTGGTAATATTCCCAATCAAACCCGAGTGGTGTCAATTGAAATATTTAATCATGTTGAGAACTTGGAGCTGCAACAAGCCAATCAACTGTCATTAATTTTACTTGTTATTTCATTTGCCGTTATCTTGTGGATGAATTTTAACAATAAAAACACGCCAATACTCACATGAAAATTGCCATCACTTCAAAAAGGCTCAATTACCGTTACCAAATAGAATGTGCTGATAAGGGCATAGTTGGTGTTTATGGCATTTCTGGCAGTGGTAAATCCAGTTTGCTCGATGCCATTGCGGGTTATCATGAAGACAGGCTTGGAATAGTTGAATACAATAATAAAGAACTCAAAGGCATAATTAAGTGTTGTTACATGAGCCAACACCCCATACTCTTTGCTCACTGGACGGTTGAGGAAAACCTTCAATTTGCCTTAACTCATGCCAGTCAAAACTCCAAGGATAAAGATCAATTAGTGCAACGCCTTGGTTGTGAAAAATTATTAAAAATGTACCCAAATCAACTCTCAGGTGGAGAAAAACAACGCATTGCCTTTGTGCGAGCCTTGTTGCAAATTGAGGAGAACAGCTTAGTTTTGCTTGACGAACCGTTTTCCGCTTTGGATAAAAAAATGCGAAAAATTGCTTTGGATTTGCTTGAGCAATACAAACAAAGCTGTTTGATTTTATTAGTAACGCATGAAATAGCAGAGCTGTATCAAGTAGCCGATGCATTGCTGTACTTAAAAAACAGTACGGTAAGTTATCAAAACAGCATTGAGATGGCAATGGCAAGTGGTCATGACTCATTACCCGTTGCAAGCACAGTCACCATTGATGGGCAGCCACGGATTGTTTTTGCTGAAGATGTCAGCATTGCCTTGCAAAAACACCCCGAATCCAGCATATCTTACCAACTGGAATCTGACATTACGGCTTTACAAACGCAAACGAATGTGACTCTTGTAAAATTAAGCTACAGCAATGAGGAACAATTTATTTACGCCCGATTAATGACAGACTCCATAAAAAAGTTAAACCTATTTGCTGGCAAAAAAGTCTTTGCCTGTTTTAAATGTTCAAATTTTATGGATTAACCCTTTTCCCAAATCCCGATACAGAAAAAACATTTCCTATTTGATAACAAATGCCGCTTTCTTTTTACGCACGGGTGGAGAAACGTATTTTTCTCGCCTGATTTGTGAAACTGGCATTCCTGCTTCTTTGAGTAATCCAAAAGCTTCATCAACCATAGCAGGGTTTCCGCAGAGATAGGCCACATCGTTTTCGCTATCGAATGTAACCGTTTCAAGGTAAGTCTGAACGTGACCTTCAAAATCTAATTGCGTAGCATTATTTAATTTTGCTCGGCTCAAACAACTGATGTAATGGTAATTTTCCATCTCTTTGGCATTTTTGCGAAATTCATCAGCGTATAACAACCCCGACTCATCACGCGCCCCCATAACAACATAAACTTCGGCATCATCGTTTTTAATGCGAGATTTCAATTCATTGGTCATGGCACGATAAGGTGTTACACCAGTACCTGTTGCCACAAGAAAATAGCGTTTGAATTTATCATCGGTCAGGCAAAAACGTCCATAAGGGGCACTGGCTTTTATCACATCGCCCACTTTCATGGCAGATAAACCAACCGTAGCCAAGCCACCTTTAACCCATGAAACAGCTAGTTCAATGGTGTTTATGATGTCGGTATTACTTTTAAGGACATTTGCAACCGAATAGGAGCGAAACACTTCTTGACCATCTTGCTCAAACAATAGGCGGATAAATTGCCCCGCAGTTAACTCCAGCGATTGATTATCAAGAAGGTTAAATTCAAAGTGCACGGTGTTGTCATTTAGCTCGGTGCAAGAGGTCAATTTCAAAGTGAAATTTTCAGCCATTGGTGTATCTCTAGAAAAATAATTGCTTCATTTTAATTCAGCGTGATAAAATAGTAAAATGAATAAACAAACCATCCTCTTTTTAGACAACACTTACCCTAAAGCTTACCAATTATCTACCTTGAAACAACAAGCTCTCGGTGGCACCGAGTCCAGTGTGGTCAAAACAGCGTTAATATTATCTCAAAAGTACAACGTTATCGTTGCCCAGAAATTTCGAGATAAAGTACATACAGAAAACGACAGCCTTTGCTTTATTCCAAAAAGTAAGATGGATAAAACCAAGCCAGATTTTATCGTGGTGCTGCGCAAATACCCTTTATTAAAAGACTTGCACCAACAATTTCCACAGGCGAAATTGTTTTTGTGGTTACACACTTACAAAAACACCGAATACGTCTTTAAAAGAATGGGATTATCCAAAACAAACACCACCCTAGTTTGCAATTCAAAAACTCACGCAATACACACGGCACAAATTTTAAACAATTCATTTTTAGGTTCTCTGTTTTCATTATTTTCAAATAAGACCAAAGTGGCTTATTGTTACAACCCGATTGCTAAACCTGATAAACCACCCATTAAACGCGACATCAATAAATTACTGTTCTTTTCATCACCAAACAAAGGTTTAAAACAAGTGGTAAAAAGCTTCAATGCGATTAATAAAAAATTACCCGATTTACGGCTTTATATCGCCAACCCAGGTTATAAGGACGATAAAAGTATTGAATTAAATAAAAATATAATAGTTTTAGGCAGTTTGCCGCATCAACAAATGATGCAGCATGTCGCCGAATCTTTGTGCGTGTTTTATCCACAGGATTCTTTTGCCGAAACTTTTGGTCTCATTTATGCCGAAGCCAATGCACTTGGTACACCCGTATTGGCGCATGATATAGGTGCTGCGCGAGAGATTTTACATTCAAACAATAAATTAATTGATGCCAATGATATTCAACAAATAGAAAAGACGATTGTTTCGTGGCAACAAGACTTCCCCAAAGTTGAATACAACAAAAAATTTAATTATGAAAATATTCTTCAGCAGTGGCAGAGAGTTTTACAATAACCCAACTTCTTTAATTTTATTTACGTAAGTTCGTGAAACGGGCACTTCTTTGCCATTTTCTAAGACTAAAATCACATTGCGTCCATTCTTTTTTACCCGTTCAACTGCATCACGAGCCACCCACCATGAGCGGTGCACTTGCAGCCCATCATAGTCGGCTAATTCCACCAAGGCATCCTTCATGCGCATCAATAGCATGTGTTCTCCTTTTGCAGTAGTGACGTTGAGGTAATGATCTTCCATAACAAAACAATGCAATTCGTCCCCAAGTTGATGTGGTAAACGGTCAAGAAAAGTTTTTCCTGCCTTTACTTTGGGCACTTCACTCACTTTTTGGGTATCTTCTGCTTCAATATTTTTGTGAAACTGGGAAGAAATAAAGGTGACAATTAAACCCACTAAAAACACTTGAGGGAAAAAGGTTAAAAATTGACCGATGGTACTTCCAGGCATTTTAAAAAATAGTGAAGTAAAGGCTTGTAAACATAGAGTTAGTAATAGAGCTGAGACCAATGAAGGCACGATAAATTTAATCAGTTTGTGGATTTTCTTTTCAGCAAAATACCACTCGGTAAATTTATAAGTATGGTAATAGATAAAATAACCCAAAAACAATGAAACAGTCCAATAGACCATTCGGCTCACAAGTGGCATGGAAAAACTACCAAAAGGGCCAAGGTAACCAATAACCAATCCCAAAACAGCAATAAAAGACAATGTCAAAAGGCTTGGTAGCTTGATTTGGTAACGTTTTTTTAGGTTCATTTCACGACTCGTGTGTTGCGTGGCCCAATAAAACTGTGGGTATTGACGAAGTAATCACAACAGTCCACGAAACCAGGCTCGATTTAAAAATTAAAGTTTATACAATTTGTTCTATGAAATCAATTAACCTTTTAGGAGAAAAACCATGAAAACAAGAAATTTAATTAAAACAACTATAGCTTTGAGTCTTTTCAGTCTAAATATTCTTGCTGCCAACCTTAATGTCACGATAGATAAAGTTAATTCAAATGAAGGCAAAATCTTGGCACAGATATTTAAAGGCAAAGAAAATTATAAAAATGGCAAGCCTGAATCCAGTTTAATAGTGCCTGCAAAAAAAGGTAAAAACAGTTTCTTATTTCAAAATTTATCACAAGGAGAATATGCCGTTCGTTTGTTTCATGATATGAATGACAATAATGACTTAGACACCAATGTTTTTGGAATGCCCACAGAGGGTTATGGCTTTTCAAACCAAGCTGTTGGTAATTTTGGACCACCAAAATATAAAGACATGATTGTTATTATTGGCAAAGATACTAAAGCTGCTGACACTAAAGTTAAAATGATTTATTAAGGGTGACTACAATGAATCGAAGAGAATTTATCCAGTCTTTAGCCGTTTTAGGAATTACGGCTTCTCACTTACCAACTGCATTGTTGGCAAGTAATAACAAAACTTGGAAACAGAAATATGAAACTGCATTAAAGTTTGATCCACGTCTGATTGGGCATCAAAATTATACACAAGAAAGGCAAGCAAAGTCACTTTTTATCGAAGGTGGGTTTCCAAAAGATTTTAGTGGTACATTTTACCGCAATGGCCCAGCTTTGTTAGAAAGAGCAGACGTGCGACAAAAGCACTTGTTTGATGGTGATGGCATGATTCATGCCTTTAAGTTTGAAAACGGCAATGTTTCATTTAAGAATAAGTTTGTGCAAACTTACAAATACCAAAAAGAACAAAAAGCTGGGCGATTTCTCTATGATTTATCTGACCTCGGTCTAAAAACCCCTGAATCCGTAACCAGTGCAGATACCATCAATAATGCCAACACCAACATATTGCCAGTAGGAGATGAAATCTGGGCATTATGGGAAGCGGGTTCTGCTTATGGCATGCATCCAGAGACATTAGAGACAAAAGGTGCTATTACGTTAAATACACAACTCAAAGGCGCCCCCTTTTCAGCTCATCCCAAAATAGATGCCGACGGTACTATTTGGAACTTTGGTTTGGATTACTCCTCAGGTCAAATCATTGTTTACAAACTTAATCCAAAAGGTGTAATGCAAAAATTTGGCATAGTTAAAACAGATTACCACGCGATGTTACATGATTTTCTTATCACCGATAAACATATTTTACTTGTTCTTCCATCATTAAGAGTCAATCCCAAAGGCAAGGGGTTTGCTGCACAACAACAATTTGATGAAAACCGTTCTTTGCGAGTATTAGTAGTCGACAAAAATGATTTTAGTTTAAAAGCGACTCATGAGTTCCCTGCTTGTTTCTTGTTTCATTTTGGTAATGCATGGGAAGAAAAAGATGGCACAATCCGATTTGATGGTTGTCGATATCCTAATTTAGAAGTCTTAAATCGTATGGAAAACATCATGCAAGGTGACACCTTTTTGATGAAAGATACCATTAGTCAAACCGTTATTTTTACTATATATCCTGATGGCAAGACCAAGCAAGAGGCCTTTGCAGGTTCAACCGAGTTTCCGCGTATTTACCCTGCGTTGACTGGTAAAAGAAATGAAAAAATATTCACCATCGGTGATACAAAAAATGCACAATGGGCTGATTCTATTCGCTCCATGAGTATTGATACAGGAAAAATTGATCAGTACGTTTATGGTGAAGATTACCTTGTTGAAGAACATGTATTGATAGAAAAGCCCAAGCAAAAAGGTGGATATTTAATCGGCACCGCATTGAATTGGAAAAAACAACAAAGCTGTGTCTCTCTATTTGATGCCGAAAACATCAAAGCAGGACCATTGGCTCGTGCATGGCTTGAATTTCATATTCCTCTGGGTTTTCATGGTAATTTTAAGATGTCTTAAAGCACTAAACGCAAATCCCAAGCATCAATCCAGTTGACTTGGGGTTTGAAACAGATCTAAGTTATTAAAAAGCATCAATTTGTATTACTCTATCCCTAGCCTGAACATTTCATACAAGTGGCATAAAACTGGCTCTTCACCGCTTATGTGAGTAAAAAAAGGATACGAGTTCAAACTTAACTCGTTGTATTATAAGGTTTCTAACAACTTTATATATTTAACTTTACTCTTTATTAACGTAACGCTTAACGCAAGTCCCATGCATCAATCCAATTGACTTGGGCTTTTTTGAGTTTGAATTCTTTCATCAAGACCTTTTCCATCTCGGGCATATGGGCAGCGCCATAAAAGATAGCGAAAGTTTTGTTGCCTTTTTCCATTTCACGGCGCAACACTTTAAGTGCTTTTAAGTTTCGAGCACTGACAATAGTTGAGCCTTTATCGCCTTCCATCGCATCCATTACCACATCCATGGACATAAATTGTTGGGCTGCCACAATTTTCATTTGTTTTTCTCTGTTATCAGAAAAATAAGCAAACAATAAATCCATGTCATTCATGGCATCGGGATTGGTGGCTTGTTGTTGCATTCCAACCAACCACATGCGTAAAAACATCGAGAAAAATGACTCGCCTTTTTCATCCATGCTCTTCATGAAATCATCGGGTGAAATATCAGCGTGGACAAAGTTTTTGGGCGAATAATCGACCTCATCCAATTGAAAAGTTAAACCCAACATCTCTTTCATGCCTGTTTGAATCATGGATAACAAGCCTTTGCCTTCGCTGGCAGCTTTATCACCCACGCGCGTGCCTTCGGGTGCAACCAATTCATAGAGCACCACATCATAAGTTTTGAACAGCTTGTTCAGGTTTTCGTAATAGGATTTATCCGCCACATGAACCGCACTGATTAAATCCACATACATATCGGGCGGTATACCATTTTCAGGCACATAGCGCACATTGGCTAATTGCAAAGCAACAGGTGTTTTGTTTTCTTTCTTGATACGCAAAAAAGTAGTTTTATCCTTTTCATTAACAGGTGTTTTGCTTGGTTCTTTAGCTACAGAAAATGAAAAAGTGACTAATAAAATAAGAAGAAAAGATGATTTCATGCAATGAGTTTTTTTAAATAAGTTTATATACTGAGGTCATAAAGTATTTTATCAAGTGCCGTCCTGCCATTTGGGTTATAATTCCTACTAAAGACTATGAGTATATTCATGAACACAACACCAACACTGCCTAGCGTTATCAAGGCTTCACGTTTCATCTATCAATACATGCAAGCATCGCCTTTGCTGAGTTATCAATTTTTGAGTGATTTGGTTGGGGCAGATGTGTGGTTGAAGCATGAAAACCATAACCCAACGTGTGCTTTTAAAGTGCGTGGTGGTATTAATTGCTTATCAAAGATGTCCGATGAACACAAAAATGCGGGCGTTTATACCGCATCAACGGGCAACCACGGACAATCCATCGCTTTTGCAGCACGGGCTTTTGGAGTTAAGGCAACAATTTATGTTCCCAAAGGAGCTAACCAAGGCAAAGTGGATGCGATGAAATCCTTGGGTGCAAATGTGGTGTCTTTTGGTGATGATTTTGATGTGGCACGTGATGGGGCTTTGCAAGCCAGTATTGATAATGGCGGTGTTTTTGTTGGTCCAACTGATGAGGTTTTGATTGAAGGAGTGGCGTCTTATGCTTTGGAGATTATGCAGGACTTACCTGATGTGGATGTTATTATTGTGCCGGTTGGTGCAGGCAGTGGCATTTGTGGAACTTCGATTGTCGCCAAAACCATCAATCCCAAGGTAAAAATCATTGGTGTGCAATCAACCCAAGCACCTTCACAACAATTGAGCTGGAAAAAACATGAATTAATAGAAGCACAAATGCAAACCATTGCCGAAGGCATGGCAACGCGTGTGCCTTTTTCCAACACACAAAAAATTATGCACGATTATGTTGATGATTTTTTATTGGTAGATGATGCCGATATTATTAAAGCCACCAAAACCTTAATCGAAACCACACACAATTTAATCGAAGAAGCTTCCGCAACAACCTTAGCTGCCGCTTTACAGATAAAAAATCAACTTCAAGGTAAGAAAGTTGTGCTGGTGATGACTGGTGGTAATATTTCGATGCAGAATTTAGCTAATTTATTTGGCTCTATGTGAAATACAATGGGTAATCAAATTTCAATTTTCCGCATAAAAAGTAACATGGCTGTGCACTTAACTCCTGTTTCATACACTGTAAGTTTATTTTCTTTATATAATACAACAGGTTATAAAATATTAAATAAATAACTGTTATTTTGGGTTGTTGACTTTAGTCAACGCTCTTAAAAGGTTGGCTAAAGCCAACAACCCTAATGAGTATAAATTATTTGTTCGGTACATTGAAAGTGTGAAACAGGAAAATAGTGCACAGCCATGAAAAGTAAATCATATTCTTGAATTGTTCATTATTTAGATAGGCAACACCCATCGAAAAAGAATGAATCATCTAATTGAAAACTCTACAACACAAAACCAAAAGAACTTGTATTGAATAATAAAAAGAATGACCCTTTAAATTGTTTTTTAAATTTTTATAATACCGTAGGTGAAAATAGAACTAAAATTACCACTCAAGCTGGCGGGGTTCGGACTTTAGTCCGTCTTTTAAACAACGGGACTAAAGTCCCTGCCCCTAATGGCTACCTGATGGGCATTGTAAATATGGCAGGTGTTCTAAGAGCTTGTCCCGTATATTTTCCCCTTAGGGTGAACTACTAATTGAAGTTAAATACTTCATGCTACACTTTCAAGTGTGTTAGTCAAACAACTTGATTCTCTTCTTGATTCACATGATTGGAACTGAATTAGATGGTGGGTTTTAACCCAAGTGCCATGCCTATTAATGTTTCACTATTCATGGTATAATTATACTTTACCCACTACATTTCACATAGAGCCATTTATTTCAAAAATAAAACAGTAAAACACTAACCTATTGTAGGATAAAGTTAGGTAGAGCAAACATTTTTTTCAGAGTTGTTTTATAATAATGCTTTTAATTTTCAAAGGCAAATCATGAAATCTTTAGCGGTTTATTGTTCCTCCAGTGATGTTATTCATCAAGATTATTTTAACAGTGCACAACAATTAGGAAAACTGATGGCAGAAAACGCCGTTCAACTAGTTTATGGTGGTGGCATGGTTGGTCTAATGGGCGAGGTGGCTCGGCATGTCAAAAAACACGGTGGCACAACTTTGGGCGTGATTCCAAAAGCGTTAAACCTTGACAATGTGGTTAATGATATTGATGATGAATTAATCATTACTGATGGCATGCGTGAACGAAAAGCCATTATGGACGAACGTGCCGATGCCTTTATTGGTTTGGCAGGTGGCTTTGGTACTTTTGAGGAAATGTTTGAAGTGTTAACCTTAAAACAATTAGGCTACCACAATAAGCCCATTGTATTTTTAAATGTGCGCGGTTATTACAACAAGCTTTTGGAAATGTTCGAACACATTTATGCCGAGGGATTTGCCAAAGAAGAATACCGTCAAATTTACCATGTGTGTGATACGCCACAAGAAGCTATGGATTACTTACAATCTTATCAGCCACCAAACTTACCTGATAAGTGGTTTGTCTAAATATTGGGGATTAAACTTTTTGGCGATTTCTTAGGTAGGTTAAGGGCTTGTGATCGTGTGTGATTTTACTATCGGGATTTAGGTAATATGACAGTTGCATGACAATTGTGTCATTTGCATCCAAATGTTAACTTTTTATTAAAAATACAGCCTTTGGGTGCTGTGAATGGTTTGTAGTCGGTTAAAATAATGTTTTTTAAACGACACAGAATTTCTTATGGTAAATATTATTTCAGAAATGTTGGGGAAATCCCCTGTTCAACCCATTCAGGATCACATTGGTGTTGCCTACGAATGCACTCAAATGCTTCCTTCTCTGCTTGAGGCGGCCAACTTAAATGATTGGGATAAAGTGGCAAAAGTAAATGAGCGCATTAGAAATCTAGAGCATGATGCGGACAAGATTAAAATGAAAATTCGTTCAAATTTGCCTAAAAGTTTATTTATGCCTGTGCCGAGGCAAGATTTGCTTGAGTTGGTTTTGGTTCAAGACAAAATTGCCAATATCACCAAAAGCATTGCAGGCATGATAAACCAAAGAAAAATTCAAATACCAACAGTTATGTACGATGAGTTTATGGTTTTTGTTAATTTGTGCGTGGATGCCGCCAAATTTGCTAAAAAGTCGGTTAACGAATTGGATGAACTGTATGAAACAGGTTTTCGTGGTGCAGAAGTGAAGTTGGTTCAAGAACTTATTGACAACCTTGATGAAATTGAAACAAAAACAGATTTGAAACAACACGCGATGCAAAGTGAGTTGTTTAAGATAGAAAAAGAAATGCCGCCTGTTGATGTGATGTTTTTATACAAACTTATCGATATGGTCGGTGGTATTGCGGACATGGCAGAACGTGTCGGTCGTCGTCTCGAACTGTTACTGGCTAAATAAGGAGAAACAAAGTGGAATATCAAACAACTTATATTATTTTAGCCGGTGTCTTTGGATTGTTTATGGCTTGGGGCATTGGCGCCAATGATGTGGCAAATGCCATGGCAACATCGGTTGGCTCAAAAGCCATTACCATCAAAACAGCCATCATCATTGCGGCTATATTCGAGTTTAGTGGTGCGATTTTGGCAGGTGGAGAAGTCACAAAAACCATCCGTAAAGGCATTGTTGACCCCGACACCTTTGTCAATTCACCAGAATTATTGATTTTTGGGATGCTTGCCTCTTTATTAGCAGCTGGCATTTGGTTACTCATTGCTTCAAAAAAAGGTTGGCCTGTTTCAACAACCCACTCAATTGTTGGTGCGGTTGTGGGATTTGCCGCTGTTGGTATTGGTTTTGATGCTGTGCATTGGGGTAAAGTTGGCACAATCGTGATGAGTTGGGTTGTTTCTCCTTTGACCTCAGGAATCATTGCTTTTTTAATTTTCCAGAGTGTGCATGTGTTAATTTTACGAACGGATGACCCATTGAAAATGGCTAAAAGGTACGTGCCTTTTTATATCTTTTTAACGGCATTTTTCATGACATTAGTGACGATTAAAAAAGGTTTGAAGCATGTTTCAGATATTCATGTGAGTTCAAGTGAAGCCTATATTTATGCGGCAATCATTGGCATCGTTGTTGCTGTTATTGGAGCGATATTTATCTCCAAGATTCAACCCGACAAAGCCAAAGAAAAAGAATTCCATTTCCATACAGTGGAAAAAGTTTTTGCTGTGTTAATGGTCATTACGGCAAGTGGTTTGGCTTTTGCCCATGGATCAAACGATGTTGCCAATGCCGTTGGCCCTTTGGCTGCGGTTGTTTCTACCGCGCAAAGTGGCATTATCGGCAGTAAAGCAGCATTAAACCCATGGATACTACTTGTTGGTGGTATTGGTATTGTTATTGGGCTTGCCACTTACGGGCGTAAAGTTATCGCTACAGTTGGAACGAAAATCACACACTTGACGCCATCGCGTGGGTTTGCAGCAGAACTTGGTGCTTCCATGACGATTGTTATGGCATCATCAACAGGCATGCCTATTTCTACTACGCATACATTGGTCGGCGCTGTTTTGGGTGTTGGCTTAGCAAAAGGCATTAGTGCGATTAACTTAAGTGTTGTGCGGGGGATTTTTGCTTCTTGGGTCATTACTATTCCAGCAGGCGCTATTCTTTCGATTGTCTTCTTCTTTATCTTAAGAGCTATTTTTGGTTAAGTTTTAATCGGCGATAAGTTTTGGGCTAAATTGTTAGCCCAAAACCAATCTCCCTCATTTGAGACGCCCGTGCAAAAGCTAAAACTTTGTTTCACTTGCATAATTTTTCTCGCGGGTTAAAATGGTTATCTATAAATCGTAAATGGCTACTAAATAAATGATATTTCCTCCTGATGACGTTGAAGAACAGATTGCAAATATTGATCAGGCATGGATATTATTAAACAAAAAACTTCCAAATTTTAAAAGTCTTTTTCATGTCTGGAGCCTTTGGCATGAAAACATACTGATTAACTCTTCCTTGCATTCGGTTATTTCTGATGCTCTTGTTGTATGTTATGCACGAATGGCATTACGCAATGGTTCCCTCAATGAGCACCCTCGGGATTACCACAGTGAAAAACACATAGACGATTTGCTTCTTCGTTTAATGGCACTCTCAGAATTGCCTGAAACCGATAAAATACCAGATTATGGTTGGTCTATATTATCACTTTTTATGTGCAGTCATGATTTGCGCCAATCGGAAGACAACCGGTCAAACAAAAATATCATAGGAACAAATGAACAGGCCAGTTACCTAGAGATTGAACGCTTAATGACTTTGATGGATAGCAAAGGGCGGTTTCAAAATGAACATAAAGAATTGCTTAAGTTAATGATTCATGGCAGTACCTTTAGTCAAGGTGAAGACAATAATGGCAACATTTATAACGGTAACTTAGTGGATGTTTTGCTCAAAAATATTGATTATTTTGAAGAGGGTGATAAGCAGTTAGCTTTTCTTGCGTGTGATATTGACACAGCTAATGTGGCTGCAGAATTAACGGATTATGCTGATTCTAGTATCAATGTATATAATGAAATCCAGACTTTTTCCAAAACACCTATCAATGCAAAAGCATTTTTTGGTGTACAACAACAGCAATATTTCTTTGTTATGCAACGTTTTAATTCTCATATTGGCGTAGTGGCTTTTTCAGAACAAAAAGATAAAAATGCACCTAAGATTAAATCAATTAGCCGTGTTATCATTGATTCAGAGGACAAGCTTGCTAATGAAGAAGTGGTTGAACTTTATCGTCAGCAAATTCGGTTAATGGTATGAGCCAAATAATAACTATTTTTATTGTTCGTCACGGTCATGCTAAGTTTTCTGGACCTACTGATTTTGAACGACCCCTTAAAGACAAGGGTATTAAATTTGTAAAAAAAACAGCGCAGTTTATTCAAGCACAATGTCTTGCTCAACAACTCACACCAAAATTGTGTATCAGTTCTGCTGCAACACGAACCCTTGAAACGGCTCAAATCATTGCAAAGGACATGGAGGGTTTAGCCATTGAGGCGCATCAAGAGCTTTATGCAACATCGGCAAGTGCGTGGTTGACTAAGATTGAAAACTCGTCATGCGACAGCCTTATTCTTGTGGGGCATAACCCAACCTTTAGTCAAATGGTTAATTATTTTTGCGGACACAATATTCAGATGAAACCCAGTGAATGTGCACTGATAGAACTTGAAATTAAAGCAGATGGCATTATTTATCCAGCAACTTTAATTGATTACCACCACAATGAATAAAAATCAAATCCAAAACAGTATTAGAAAATCCTATAACCATGTGCGTTATTATTTTATGCGCCTACCCAAAATCACCCGCTATTTGGTAATTGCCTTGATGGGGTTCTTTTTAGTGGGTCAATTTGTTGATTTATCCTTTTTTATCTTAAAGCGTTTTGGTTTAGGATTTAACCCAATCCAAATGGTCACTTATGCCTTTTACCAATACGACTTTATGCAGTTGTTGTTTAATGTGTTAGCCATTTGGATGTTTGGTTACCAAATCGAAGAATACTGGGGGACAAAACGTTTTGCCACCTTTGTTGTTGTCACTATTTTGGGCACCGCCCTGGCTCATATACTATTGGGTAGCTTATTTGCTGTGGGAATTTCAGGTCTTGTTTTTGCTTTATTGTTGGCATACGGCATGATGTGGCCAGAGCGAGAAATTTACCTGTTGTTACCGCCTATTCCTGTTAAAGCTAAATACTTAGTGATGATTTACGCAGGCATAATGTTTTTGAGCATTTTATCCACAAGAGGAAATTTTTTGAGTAAAATTGCCTATTTGGCAGGCCCTCTTTGCGGTTATTTGTTAATCCAGTATTGGCGCGGTAAACCACCATTTAATAAAAACTCTAAAGTAAAACCAAAAAGCAAACTCTACCGATATAAATAAAATTACAGGTAAATCACATGACACATAAAATCTATCCCGTTGCACAAAATCTTTTATCCACTGCGTTAATCACTAAACAAGATTACGCCACTATGTATCAACAATCCATCGAAAACAATGAGGAGTTTTGGCAAAATCAAGCCAATAAACGCTTAGATTGGATTAAATCATTTACCAAAATTAAAGATACAAACTGGAGTGATAAAGCCGTAAATATTAAATGGTTTGAGGATGGCGTACTTAATGTGTCGCATAACTGCATTGATAGGCATTTAAAAGACAAAGCCGATAAAACAGCTATAATTTGGGAAGGTGACGACCCAAGCCAATCACAAAACATCACTTACCAACAATTACATGATGAAGTCTGTCAGTTTGCCAATACGCTTAAATCACTGGGTGTACAAAAAGGCGATAGAGTCACTTTATACATGCCAATGATACCAGAGGCAGCCTATGCCATGCTCGCTTGCAGTCGCATTGGAGCGATACATTCGGTTGTTTTTGGTGGGTTTTCAGCCGAAGCTCTCGCAGGACGAATGGATGATTGTGATTCGCACTATATTATTACAGCTGATGAAGGCATTCGAGGGGGCAAGAAAATTCCATTAAAAGCTATGGTCGATAAAGCCATAGAGTTATGTACAGTTGAGGTCAAACATTCTATCGTTATTAAATACACTCAAGCCGATACGCCGTGGAATGATGCGATTGATGTGGATTATTTTGCACTTAAGCAAGACATGGCAAAGCAGTGCCCTTGTGAGCCAATGAATGCCGAAGACCCTTTATTTATTCTTTATACTTCAGGGTCAACAGGCAAACCCAAAGGTGTCTTGCACACCACTGCAGGGTATTTATTGTACGCTAGCATTACTCATGAGTATGTTTTTGATTACCACCCGGGTGATGTTTATTGGTGTACTGCGGATGTGGGTTGGATAACAGGGCACTCTTATGTCGTTTATGGACCGCTTGCCAATGGTGCAACCACGCTTATGTTTGAGGGTGTTCCCAATTACCCTGATGCAAGCCGTATTTGGCAAGTGTGTGACAAACACCAAGTCACTATTTGCTATACCGCACCAACAGCAATTCGAGCCTTAATGCGTGAAGGCGATGAACCCGTATTAAAAACTTCGCGAAGGTCTTTGCGAATTCTAGGCTCAGTGGGCGAACCGATTAATCCCGAAGCGTGGGAATGGTATTACCAAGTCGTTGGTGAATCGCGCTGTCCGATAGTGGATACCTGGTGGCAAACCGAGACAGGCGGCATCATGATTACCCCACTTCCTGGCGTGACCGATTTAAAACCCGGCGCCGCATCCTCACCTTTCTTTGGTGTACAACTTGCTCTGCTTGATACTGATGGTAATGAACTACAAGGCAATAATCAATCCGGTTTTCTAGTCATAAAAGACTCATGGCCAGGACAAGCTCGCAGCTTGTATGGCAATCATGAACGATTTATTGAAACCTATTATTCGCAATATTCTGGTTATTACTTTACTGGTGATGGTGCTATGCGAGATGAAGATGGTTATTATTGGATAACTGGACGCGTAGATGACGTTATCAATGTTTCAGGTCACCGTATGGGAACAGCCGAAGTTGAAAGTGCCTTAGTGGAACACGATTTAGTAGCAGAGGCAGCTGTTGTTGGCTTTCCACACGACATAAAAGGGCAAGGCATTTACGCCTATGTGACCTTAATTTCAGGAAGTGAACCCAGCGAAGAATTGCGAGTCGAACTCATCCAAAAGGTGCGTGAAATAATCGGAGCCATTGCCAAACCCGATGCCATCCAGTTTACCCAAGTGCTGCCCAAAACCCGTTCAGGTAAAATTATGCGTAGAATTTTACGCAAAATAGCCACAGGTGATACCGATGAATTGGGCGATACATCCACATTGGCAGAACCAGCCGTGGTTGAGTCTTTAATTGCTGGGCGGATAAAGGTTTGATAAGGTTCATGGTTTTCACCGACACTTTTTTATAAATGTTGAATTTAGAGTGGGATAAATCCCACTTACCTGTACTAATTAACAAAAACAATCGAGCTTTTGCACTCTCGGTTTGTCACCAATGGCGTTGTGAGATTTAGTTAAAATAATCAAAACTTCTTCAAGAAACCACTAACATCTTGCAAAATTACCGTTTTGAGCTATATTAGTCAGTGCTAATTTATAAACACAATCGCAGGGTAATTATGTCAGATTTGGATAGAAGAAAATTATTAAAATTAATGGGTTTTGGAACAATGGCAGCTTCTGTGCCAAGCTTAATTTCATGCACGACCAAAGAGGCAGGAAGTTCGTCAAAGGCAAAAGCCGCAGCTGCTAGCAAAGATTTTTATGATTTACCGATGACAGGGGATGCACGTATTTTGCATATCACCGATGTTCACGGTCAGTTGAATCCTGTTTATTTCCGTGAACCCAATGTTAATTTAGGAGTGGGTGATGCCTATGGTCGTCCTCCACATGTGGTGGGAGAAAACTTCTTAAAGTACATGAATATTCGACCAAACACAGCCGATTCTTATGCCTACACTTATTTAGATTTTGAAAATGCCGCGCCAAAATACGGCAAAACTGGTGGCTATGCACATATCAAAACCTTACTTGAAAAACTACGTAAACAAGCTGGTGGCAAAGACAAAACCATTACCATTGACGGTGGTGATTTGTGGCAAGGCTCTGGGACTTCTTTATGGACACGTGGTGTCGATATGGTTGAAGCCTCTAACATCATGGGATTGGATGTCATGGTTGGGCATTGGGAATTTACCTACAAAGAAAATGAAGTGTTAAGTAATGTTGCTTTGTTTAAAGGGGATTTTATAGGTCAAAATGTTCGCGTGAAAGAAGATTCATTAATGGATGATAATTATGAAAAATTAGTGGAACAATACGACGGACGAGGTCTTTATGACGAAGACGAAGGTTATGCTTTTCAACCTTATGTGATTAAAGTCATAAATGGCAAACGCATTTGCATCGTAGGGCAAGCTTTTCCTCGCACTGGCAATGCCAATCCCAAAGAGTTTTTCCCTGACTGGTCCTTTGGCTTGCGCGAAGATGACATGATTGAACTGGTTGAGCGAATCCGTGAAGAAGAAAAACCCGATGCTGTGGTTTTACTCTCGCACAACGGTATGGATGTAGATATTAAAATGGCAGAACGCATTCCTGGTTTAAATGCGGTTTTTGGTGGCCACACCCATGATGGCATGCCCAAACCAATCAAAGTTAAAAATGTTTCAGGCAATACCTGTTTAGTCACCAATGCAGGCTCAAATGGAAAGTACGTTGGGGTGATGGATTTTGATTTCTCAAAAGGTCAAGTCGACATGACTTATACCATGTTCCCAATTATTACCAACCGATTGCCTGCTGATAAAGAAATGCAGGCTTATATCGATCAAATGCGTCAAACAAAATACGATGAAAACATCGTTGAATCGCGCAACAGGGAACGTTTTTATAACCCAATCCGTTTGGGTAAAACATTTGAAGAAATTTTAAGTGAAAAACTCGCCATAGCCGATAGATTGCTTTATCGTCGTGGTAACTTTATGGGCACATGGGACCAAATACTTTGTAATGCACTGCGTGAAGAATACGGCGCTGATGTTGCCATGTCCGCAGGTGTGCGCTGGGGCACGACCACCTTAAAAGGCGAGTGGATTACCATGGAAGATGTTATGGCACAATGTTCCATGACTTATGGCGAAACCTACATGGCAGAATTTACAGGCGAAGAACTATTGCGCACCATTGAAAGCGTTGCGGACAATTTATTTGATGAAGACCCTTATTTGCAATCAGGTGGTGACATGGTCAGATTGGGTGGTATGGATTACACTATTGAACCATCAAAACCTTTAGGGCAACGCATTACCGAAGCTCGATTAGATAATGGCGAATTGATTCAAAAAGACAAAAAATACAAAATTGCAGGCTGGGCAAGTGTTAACCAATCACCCAAAGGCCGCTTAATGTGGGATGTGGTTCGCGATTATATTGTTGCCAACAAAGGCAAAGACAACGTCTTGAAATTACCAAAAATCAACCACCCTAAGTTAGTTGGTGTTAGTGCCAACCCAGGGATTGCGGATTACCCTGGTAAAATGAGTTAGTATTTTCAAAGACCTAAAAAACCTGAAGAGTTAACACCCAATTCTGGGGGCAGGACTTTAGTCCTGCATTTTATTTCATTTATTGGTAATAAATAGAATTATATGGCTTCGGTTTATATCTATGAGAGGAAATCCCACCTTACTATGAAACCAGCAAAAAATGGTGTGCTAAAATTCTGTTTTGTTGAAGTTTTGATGATAAAGATTGATTTGATTTATGAAAACTTAGAGATAAAAAAACGCGACTAAAGTCACGACCCCTGTTTTGTTTAGGAGTTTGTTTGAGGCGGCTAAAAACCATCTAACCATTTGATTTCACATAGAGACATAAAAAACCTGAAGAGTTAACGGCTCTTCAGGTTAAGTTATGCTGAGTTATTGCAAATATCCAAATACTTTTTTATAACCGTTGGCATGCCTTTCTCAATACACTCGATGGTCAACACATGTCCAATTGAGACCTCAAGAATGGCTGGAATGGTAAGAAAGGTGGCTAAATTTTGCGAATCTAAATCATGTCCTGCATTAACACCCAATCCAAGTTGCTGTGCTTTTCTTGCAGCTATTTGGTACTTTTGTAAAATCATTTCTTGTTCTTTAGTGCCATAAAATGAAGCAAACTCTTCGGTATACAATTCAATTCTATCCACGCCTGTTTGTGCGACCAGTTCGACTTGATGCACCTCAGAATCTAAAAAAACCGCACTGCGCACACCATAACCACCAATCTCAAGAGCCAATTCGCTAATACGTTTTTGGTGTTTAGTCATATCCCAGCCGTGATCGGATGTTACTTGATTAACGCCATCGGGAACAAGTGTGCATTGGTCGGGTTTGGTATCGCGAATAATTTTTAAAAAATCAGCCGCTGGATAGCCCTCGATATTGTATTCCACATCAGGGAAATCTTGCAAGAATTCAGCCAATTCATAGGCGTCTTTAACCGTGATATGGCGTTCATCTTGTCGTGGATGCACAGTAATGCCATGCACACCTAAATCAATAAACTTTTTTGCAAAGTTAATGACATTGGGAAAGTCCCTGCCACGAGAATTACGCAACAACGCTATTTTATTTACATTAACACTTAATTGAGTCATGACGCTATTTTACCTCTTTTAGAGACCGCTTTGCAACGACTCAAGGTTCCGTTTTTATCGTTAAACTATTTTATAATGATAAATCTGATTGGATAGAGCATTTATTAATATTGACTTGCTAGTAGACTATATTGTGCTATTTTAAGTGTTAACTATCAAGAATATCTCAGTAGGTTCAGAATTCATTGTGGAAACATTCAATTTAACTATAAATTGGGTAAAATCATTTTTCTGCACAAATGAGTATTTGCTCGCCTCCTAAATAACAATATTTATCTGACCAGAATAATATAATATAGGCATTTTTAAACCCTGCTTTTCTTAAATCTTCTAATAACTCCCACCCAAAAGTATAAAAGCTGAGACAGCCTTTTTTTGAGAGAGGATCACCGTGGTATTCTGGAGTAGTTAAGTGTTTAATTTCACCTTCACTTATTGTTGCACGAACTAGATTGCTTTGGCTGTTCAAATCAAAAGGGACAGAGAAAAGTAACTTTCCATTAGGTTTTAAAACCCTAAAAATTTCTTTTAATGCTTTTTTATAATGTGGAATGTGTTCAAAACAATCAAACGAAAGAACATAATTAAAAATACCGCTATTAAAGCTCAGCATGGTTAGGTCTTGGTGTTGGATTCTAATTGGAAAGTATTTAAATAATAACTTTATTTTATGCATCAAAGTGTCATTTTCAAAATACTCACTGCCAACAACATTGTCTTATTTATTATTCGTCCACTTCGCTAATAAACTAACCTGTTCAGTCATGTATATTTTATCTCTTGATTGGGGTTTAAATAAAGTTTCAAAAATATGAATACAACCTCTAACTCTATTGTTCAATTTTGTTTTGTTGCAGATTAACCTCTCTCTAAGGTTAAGTTCATTGCCATTTGAATAAAGAGTATCTACCAAAAATTTACTGTTAGATTTTGCAGTCCAAGAATAGCCATCGATATAAAACTGTTTAAGTGTTTTTATTTTTTGATTGAGTTTAAAATCAATACCTTGTAACACTTTTATTTGTTTATTTTTTTTTTGTAAGTGAGATTGATACTCTTTAAAATTAGAAATTCTGTTAATATGCATAATTTTTAATACCTGAACTTATTTTATCTGGATTATCAGTTTTAACCGATAAATTTGGTTTATTTTTAATTCGTTATATTGTGGCAAAACATCACTAGGAGCCTGTCCGAGAACAGAAAATTTATTCCAGAAAACCTGGATTTGTGCTATTTTTCGCTTTTTATCGGCAAATAGCGGGGCTATTCTTCTCAAAAAACCAAAAAATAGCCCTAAACCCAGCTTCTCTTCATAACGATTCCTGTTCTCGGACAAGCTCCTAATCTTTCTCACTTATCAAGCACCTGCCATTTTTATGTTCGTGAACGATTAGAGACAAAATACAACAGCACACCCAAGACTATCACGCCTAGGCTCATTAACGCTTCTTGGGGTTTTTCGATAATAATGTAAGTAAGTGTCCATCCCATTAAACACAAATACAAAATCGGGGTTATTGGGTAAAGCCATGTTTTGTAAGGTCGTGGTAAGTCTGGTTGTGTTTTGCGCAAGACGATAACACCGAGCACAGTGGCAAAATTACTAACGCCCAAGGTGAAGCCTGCAAACACCAATATAAATTTAAAAGAAGAGGTTAAAACAAATAAAATAGCCAGTGCCGATTGCAGAATAATGGCATTAACGGGTATATCATTTTTGTTTGTTTTTGCTAATTTTTTGAAGACGGGGTAATCTTGCCCAATAGCTTGAAAGGCTCGTGGACCTGCCATGGTCATGGCACTAACGGTGGAGATAAAGATAACCGACAAACTCAAGGCTAAAATTGTTGCGCCTTTTTCTCCAAACACATAATCCGCTGCAATATAGGCAAACTTTTCATTGCCAGCCATCTGATTTATTGGAGCGGTATAAAGAAAGATAAAATTCAACAAAACATAAAGAACGGTTACCGTTAACGTGCCGATTAATAACACTTTGGGCAAGCTCTTTTGTGGGTTTTCAATTTCACTGGAAATATAAGTAGCAGAATTCCATCCCATGTAAGAATAATTCACATAAATCAGTGAAACAGCAAAACTGCTGGAAAAAACAACATTAAGGTCACTTGCTTGAGGTAAAAAAGAAATGCCTTGTGGGGCATCCACCGTAAAAAAAGCCAGAAGGCTAAAACCGACAATCAACAAAAGCTTAAACAATGTCATGAGTTGGTGAAAGCCACCGCTGTTTTTGTGGTTGCTGATGTGAATGGCTGTTAATAACACGATTAATCCAACCGCTAAGAATTGACTATTCAGCGCAGGAAATACTTGCGTCATGTAAGTAGCAAAAAGAATCGAAACCAGAGCCACAGGTGCTGCAAAACCAATAGCCACTGACACCCAGCCAGTAACAAATCCAAGCATGGGGTGATAAATACGACTCAAAAAATTATACTCGCCACCCGAACGAGGTAAAGCCGCTCCGAGTTCGGCATAACTCAAAGCACCAAACAAAGCCGTCAAGCCACCAACAGTCCACAGCAACAAAATTACAAAAGGCGATTGAATATCAAGTAATTGAAAACCCAAAGAGGCAAAAACACCCGTGCCAATCATGTTGGCAATAATGACCGATGTGGCGGAACGTGCGGTGTATTTCTTTTGTGGTGTTGCCACTGATAAACTCCTAAGCTATGATACCAACCCTATCTTAACATTTTTTTACTATGCAACAATACAAACTTGAAATTCAAACCCAAGGGCGTGGTTATTCAATTATCACTGCGCAAATTGAACAGTCCATCGAAATTGCAGAAATAAAAGTGGGTTTATTACACGTGTTTTTACAACACTCCAGTGCCAGTCTAACCATCAATGAAAATGCTGACCCAACCGTACGCGAAGATTTCAAAAATTTTGAAGAAAAACTGGTGCCACGTAACTTTCCCTATCGGCATAATTACGAAGGCGATGATGACATGCCAGCCCATATAAAATCCTCCCTTTTTGGCTGCCAACTGACTATTCCCATCGCAAATGGTCGCCTAGCCTTAGGAACATGGCAAGGCATTTACTTAAACGAACACCGCGATTATCCTCATACGAGAAGATTGGTTTTAACGGTAAGTGGTTAGGACTTAAAAAATCGGCATAGCAAATTGGTCTGCAAGCCACAAACCCATTGGTAAGTGGGATTTATCCAACTAAAAACCTAATAAAGTTACAAAGCGTCGGTTAAAACCAACAATCCAGCAATGAGTTCTAAAAATAATTAATATAAACAACACTCGCCCATGTGCCAACGACCAGTATTTGCCCTAAAAAAACAGCTGCAGAACCCATGTCTTTGGCGCGTTTGGCGAGGTCGTGGTATTTTTCTCCACAAACCATATCAACCACCGCTTCGATGGCAGAGTTGAGGATTTCGATGATTAACACCATCAACAATACCGAAAGTAACAGCAATAATTGCATTGGTGATTGTGCTAAATATATTGCACAGGGTGTTAAAATTAAGGCAAGATAAACTTCTAAACGAAAAGATGCTTCGTGTTTGAACGATGCTTTTAATCCTTGCATTGACCATAAAAAGGCCGCATAGATTTGTTTGATTCCCCTGCGTTGTTTGCTTGCCATTTTATGCTTCTTCTTGCCACACAAGATTGGGTTGTTTAACCGCTTTTGCATCATCTAGACGGCGATTTGGTGCGGTATGCGGTGCTTGCTTTATTGGCTCAATATCATCTGTTGCTTGTTTGAGAATATCCGCCATCGCTGCCACAAACTTATCAATGGTTTGTTTGGATTCTGTTTCGGTTGGTTCTATCAACATACATTCTGCCACCAAAAGTGGAAAGTAAATTGTTGGCGCATGCATGCCATAATCCAATAATGTTTTTGCCACATCGGTTGCGGTTAAACTCAAGTCTTTGGCTTGTTTTTTCAAGGTGACAATAAACTCATGGCTGGCACGGCGGTTAGGAAATGCCAACTGAAACCCTACTCGCTCTAATTCTTTCATTAAATAATTAGCATTTAAAGTGGCAAATTCAGCGATGCGAGGCATGCCTTCTTTGCCCAACATAAGGGCATAGATATAAGCACGCAGATTAACCCCAACATTGCCCGCAAAGGCTGATAGTCTGCCAATGGTTTTGGGTGCTTGTTTTTCATCAACATAATGGTAACCATTTTGGTCTTTACCCACATAAGGAATCGGCATATAAGGCACCAGGCGTTTACCAACACCAATGGCTCCAGAACCTGGTCCACCGCCACCGTGAGGTGTTGAGAAGGTTTTATGTAAGTTCATGTGAATCACATCAAAGTCCATGTCACCTGGGCGTACTTTGCCTAGTATGGCATTTAAATTGGCTCCATCGTAATACAGCAAACCGCCTGCTTCGTGAACCAGTTTTGCAATTTCAGTAATATTGGGCTCAAATACACCTAATGTTGATGGATTGGTGAGCATGATACCTGCTGTTTTTGGTCCCAGTAATGGCACCAAATCATGGATATTGATATTGCCATCGCGGTTGGTGCGAATTTCTTTCACTTTATATCCACACATGATGGCTGTTGCAGGGTTGGTGCCATGAGCAGCATCAGGCACAATGATCTCATCACGCTCTAAATCATTGCGGTCTTGGTGGTATTTTTTGATCATGGCAATACCTGAAAATTCGCCTTGTGCTCCTGCCATTGGTGTAAGTGAAACCGCTTTCATGCCAGTGACATCTTGTAAAATCTCTTGCAAATGGTGCATGCAAGATAAAATACCCTGTGACAAGCTTGTTGGTGCATACGGATGGTGATTTAAAAACCCATCACTCATTGCCAAGGAGTTGCAGACCCGTGGATTGTATTTCATTGTGCATGATCCCAATGGATAAAAATGCGTATCAATGGAAAAGTTTTTCTGGCTTAAACGGGTGTAATGCCTCACCACATCAAGCTCACTTACTTCGGGCAAACCAAGTTTTGTTTGCCTTTGTAATTCTTTGGGAATATTGACGGAATCAATTGCCTCCGTTGGGGCTTGTGCAAAGGCTTGACGACCTGCTTTTGATTGTTCAAATATCAGCATGGTATTAACGTTGTCCACGAGGAATAGAAAATAAGAAAGCCTAAATTTTACAAGACCATGGCTTAGAAATATAGCCTTATGATTAAGTCAGCTTAAAAAAGATGGTTTAATGATACTTGGTAATTGCGTCCAGCAGCCTCGAGTCCTGAACCATGTTCTCGGTATTTTTTATCAAATATATTCTCTATTCCAAAACGAAGGGTTGATGTGCCTGAGAGTTTCCAATTTACATGAACATTATAGGTGGTAAATCCTCCCGTTCCATTGGGATGAATGCGAGGGTCTCGAATATCGCGTGCACTTAATCGGTCTTGCGCAGCAGCAAAAATAATTTTTGGATTTATGCTCCACTTGTCATTTATTGTTTTTTTGTAGCCAATAAATCCGTTCAGTGGTGGAACTCTATCGGCTGGTTCTGACACTAATTGTGAGTTTTCTCTTCCCCAGGTATAATTTATTACCGCCTTAAGTTCGGATGTATCACTGATATCATACCGAATACTGCTCTCTAACCCATAAAGAACCACGTCATTAATATTTTGGGAGTGGACGATAAATTGCCCAGAATCGGTTAATTCTCCTGTTTCAACACTGGCAATTTTATCGGTGTATTGAGAGTAGAATAAGGCAAAATCTACAAACCAATGGCTGCCGAAATGTTTCCAACCAATATCCAGTGTGTGTACTGATTCTGGTTTTATTTCTGTATTGATGATATTAAAACGATTGCCGGGTCTTTCTCCTATCTGTCCCAAATCAAATATATTGGGCGGCCTAAAACCACGACCTAAATTAGCAAACAGGCGGTTATTGGTATCAACATGATACAGCCAGCCGACATGCCAAGTTAAATCGTCTAAATCCAAAACATCATGAGCAATATCTGGGCTGTTTAAATCAATGCGATAATCACTGTAACGGACTCCAAAAGTAATGTCTTGCCTTTCTAAATATTTGGTCGCATCGGCAAATATTCCCAGATGACGCATGGTAGAGTTATCAGGAAAACGCGAGGGTTTTTCGCTTTGAATCCCAAAGGATAATTCTTGTTTAGCGCTATTGATAGTGTCGTGGTAATAATCAAGCCCATAAACCACATCAATGCCTTTGTTAAAACTCTTATTAAATGTGCTTTGAAATGTAAAAAGTGTGCTTTGGTTTTGCTCTTTTGTAAGGGAGTCAGAACCAAAGGGAGACCTCATGCGGTGGTCTTTAATTTTTTGCCAAGCAACATGGTAATCAGACTGATCATAAATCGCAGTACTGCTTTGGTCATTATAGCTTAAATGAACAAATTGCCTTTCGTTGGGTGAATACAAAAATAAAGAAGAGTCGGGTTGTATTTGACCAAAACCCGCCACCAAATCATCAACCCGAGGTGTGGCAGGTTGAGACAAGAATTGCATATCAAAGGTAAGGGCTTTGTGTTCGTTTAGTTTAAACACCCACTTATTATTAAATGCTTTTGATGTATAGGCAGTAAATGGAATAGTCTCTCCACCACCGATTGTGCGTGTGCCTATATCTTGGTAACTTAAACCGACTGTTGTGGCAATTTTATCATTACCAAAATCCATCATGACATGACTTAAACTTTTCTCGTCAGCCGAATCATAAGAAAAGAAAACATCACCTTGTTGTTGCCATTCTTGACCTGAAAACTGGGGTGTATGCGTAATGACATTGAGCACACCTCCTAATGCATCACCTCCATAAAGCACGGATGCAGGACCACGGATTATTTCAATTTGTTCGGTCATGAAAGGGTCAACCAGAGCTAAATATTGGTTAGGTGAATTGCGAAAAAAGGCAGTATTTAAACGCATGCCATCAATTAAATGAACATTTTCTGAGCCTTTTAGTCCACGAATAATAGGAATGCCTTGTCCTGGAGTGGTTTGTTGAATATACACGCCTGCTTCTTCACGCAGTAAATCAGGCAAAAGGGTAATGTTTTTTTCAAGGATTTCTGCTTTGGTCACAACCGAAACAGCGGTCGATAGGTTTTCAACACTTTGTGCTTTTTTTGAGGCAATTACGACAACATTTTCAATGGTATCCGCTTCATCATTGCTGTGCATTTCTGCTTGAGATACGGCGAGAGTTTGCAAAATAGAAATTAGTGTTATCATGAATCAAAAAATCCTAAAAGAGATTAAACCGATCTGAAAGTTACAAAAAGAGGCGCATTGTATCACTTAATATTAACCCGCAGGGTTAATAATCAGTATGTATTTCTCTATTTCTTTTTTCGTGATGATGTAAGCTTTGGTTAATTTTGTATAAAGCGTAACTAAATCGCTAATTGGATTTTTATTTGTGGAAGCCACTTCCATTTTGCGTGCAAAGAAACTTAAACCATTGGCTCCAATATTAGCACTAGTTGATTTTAACATGTGGGCTTTTTTCTTAACCTCATCACGGTCTTTGTTTTTTAAAGCTTCCCTTATACTTGATAATATTTTGGGTGTTTCTTGCTCAAACATTTCCAGTAACTGGTGAATTTCTTCACCCATAAACTCTTGAATTTCTTCAAGTGCTTTTATATTTAACCATTTTGAGTTGATAGAACTCAGGTTGTTTTCTGCTTTTGACGTTGCAGGCTTTTCACTTAAAGTCTCCAAGGGTATCGTTTGTGTGTTATTACTTTGAGAGGGCTCTAATTTTGATGGAGCCTTATGAAGTATCAAAGGATCCCATTTTTTTAACGTTTTTTCTAAAATATAACGGTTCAATGGTTTAGACATGTAATCATCCATGCCCGCATCCAAACATTTTTCTTTATCTCCCATCATGGCATTGGCAGTCATTGCTAAAATTGGCGTATGGTTTAATCCCGCAGCCGTCTCATAATCTCTCACCCTAGCCGTACATTTATAACCATCCATTACAGGCATTTGGCAGTCCATTAAAATCATTCGATAACGGTTTTGTTTCACTTTTTCTAATGCTTCTTGCCCATTTAAAGCAACATCAAAAGGGTAGCCAATGTATTGAATGAGTTTTTCGGCTACTTTTAAATTGATTTCATTATCTTCCACTAACAGTATTTCTGGAATGATGTTTTCAAGTTCTTTTGGGTCTTCTGTGACTTTGCCTACATTTGCAGAGGTTTTAACTTCTTCTGCAATAGACTCTTGTGCTGCCTGCATGACTTCAATCCGATTGAGGTGTTCTTCAATATCATCATGTTTGGATAGCAGTTTGACGTTTTTAAGACTAGGAATACCCGCAATGTTTTTATTCTCGGTTAGAATTAAAACATGAAGGTTTGCCATTTTATTGTCTTTTTCAATATCCTCACATAAGCTTCGGACTTGTTTCCCTGCTGTTTCAAAATCAAGCAACATGATAACGTTTTTAGTGTTGTCTGAATTTTTATTTATGGATTCATATATTTCATAGGCTTGAGTTAAGCCAAGAGCTTTTTGAAAATTAATATTTAATGCCTTCAAATCTTTTGATACTTTGTTAAACAATAAAGGGTTTGTGTTGATAATTATCGCTTGAAAACTGGACGAACTGGTAATGCCTGATTGTGTTTCACCAACAGATTTCAATAAAGGCAAGTCAAAGAAAAAGGTACTGCCTCTGCCTTTTTCTGATTTTAATCCGATTGTACCATGCATTAATTCGACTATTTTCTTGCTAATGGCTAAACCCAAGCCTGTTCCGCCAAACTTACGTGTGCTCGAACCATCTTCTTGAGTAAAGGGTAGAAAGATGTTTTCTATGGTTTCTTTATCCAACCCAATGCCTTGGTCGGCAACCGAAAAACGAACCACCTCTTTATCAGGAAAATCTTTTAATTTCTTTGCCGAAATCTTTACCGTTCCGCCAGAAGAAAATTTAATGGCATTACTAATGAGATTGGATAACACTTGACGTATTCGTGTCGGATCTCCGCGCAATAAAGGACTAACGTTGTTGTTGATTTTAACAACTAAGGAAATGTTTTTATTATCCGCTGCCTTTTGATAGGTGGATTTGATTGAATCCATTAAACGTAGTATTTTAATACCACGAATTTCGACTGATAACTTTCCAGCTTCGACTTTAGAATAATCAAGCAAATCATCGATTAACTTTTGCATTTGAATGGCAGAAACATGGGCGGTACTTAAATAATCTTTTTGAAAGTCCGACAATTCAGAATCAAGCAATATGTCCAGTAGGGGAATGATGCCATTTAAGGGCGTTCTAATTTCATGGCTCATGGTTGCCAAAAATTCCATTTTAGCCATTGATGCCGCAGAGAGTTCAGATTCAATTTGTTTAATTTGATTGGTCAATTCTTGGTTGGCTTCTTTCATTTGATCAACTTGCGAGACTAATTCCAATTTTCCTGATTGGGATTGACTATCACTTATTTTTGATGTTTTTTTAACTTCAACTTCGTCTTTATAGTAAGTAAAAACAAATAACAGAGCCATAAAAACTAGGGTCGAAACAGCCAGCCCTGTGTGCGCTGGGTTTTCAAAAAACATTAACAAAACCACGTCGATGATAAGCAATGGGATTATTGCATAAAAGACATTCTTAATGTCTCTCAAGTACAGCAGTGCTGCAGCAGACAAGACCACAAAAACAAGAGAGTAGTGACCCGTATTATGTTGTAAAGAACTCCACATATAGAAGCCCCAAAATAAAGAACTCAACAATAAAAAATTTTCTTGGATATAAGCCTTTTGGTCGTAGGTTAATTTGTTTTGGATAATTGCTACTTTAGATAAGACAGGAATAAAAGTTAGGATAACTGCAACCCAAGCATAAACAGAGAACAGACCAAGACCTGAGGTGACTGTTGCCAAAACAAATGAGGTCACGAAGTATTTTGCACTATCTGTCTGTTGTAAAAAGTCTAGAATCCGATTAAGCATAGGAATATAAAAGCTTGAATTAAAGAAATATTCTAACAGAATTAATTAAGAAATTGCCAAAATAATGCGTTGTTTTATTGTTATAGTCAGATTCTAAAGCAATTTATACTGCTGTGTGGCTTATCAAAATTAAACTTGTTCACAATAATATGTGGAAATTATTACTTAACAGCGATAAACTAAATGGATATTAAATACTAAGGTTAAATCGTATGGATATTGCAGAGTTGCTCGCTTTTTCAGTAAAAAATAAGGCATCAGATTTACATTTGTCAGCAGGTTTACCCCCCATGATACGTGTGGATGGAGATGTACGTCGCATAAATTTACCACCACTTGATCACAAAGAATTGCACGCCATGATTTATGACATCATGAACGACGGGCAAAGAAAAGAATACGAAGAAATTTGGGAACTGGATTTTTCTTTTGAAATTCCTGGTCTTGCGCGTTTTCGTGTTAATGCCTTTAATCAAAATCGTGGCTGTTCAGCTGTTTTTAGAACCATTCCAACAGAAATATTAACTCTTGAAGACTTAAATTGCCCACCAATATTTAAGGAACTCATCAGTGTGCCACGGGGTTTGATTCTTGTGACAGGACCAACAGGTTCTGGTAAGTCAACAACATTGGCAGCCATGATAGATTACATCAATAAAAACGAACATGGTCACATATTGACAATCGAAGATCCGATAGAATTTGTACACACCAGTAATAAATGCTTAATTAATCAACGCGAGGTCTTTAGGGACACCAAGAGCTTTAGCAAATCGCTTAAATCTGCCTTGCGTGAAGATCCTGATATTATTTTGGTTGGTGAGTTACGTGATTTAGAAACCATTGAGTTAGCTTTAACAGCTGCTGAAACGGGTCACTTGGTTTTTGGAACCTTGCACACCAGTTCTGCTGCCAAAACTATTGATAGGATTATTGATGTGTTTCCTGCTGGTGAAAAACCCATGGTTCGTTCCATGTTGTCCGAATCACTGCGGGCAGTTGTGGCACAAACCCTTCTTAAGAGGGTTGGTGGTGGTCGAGTTGCTGCCCATGAAATCATGGTTGGGGTGCCAGCAATCCGAAATTTAATTCGTGAAGATAAGATTGCACAAATGTATTCATCCATTCAAACAGGGCAATCTTACGGCATGCAAACACTGGATCAATGCCTGATTGACTTGGTACAAAAAGGTGTTGTGACACGTCAGCATGCACGCGCAAAAGCGGCTAATAAAGCTGATTTTGAATAATTAATAAGAGAGAACAATCATGGATTTTAATTCCTACCTGAAATTAATGGCTCATAAAAAAGCCTCAGATTTATTTATTACGGCAAACTTGCCACCCAGTATCAAAATTCATGGTCGAGTTGTGCCCATAACCCAAACACCTTTGTCAAAAGCACAAGCAAAAGACTTGGTGATGGGCATAATGTCACCTTCTCAAAAAGAAGTCTTTGAAAGAACCCATGAGTGCAATTTTGCCATTGGCGTTGCGGCCGTTGGTCGATTTCGTGTTAGTGCTTTTTATCAACGCGCTTCAGTGGGGATGGTTATCCGTCGAGTTGAAACCAAAATCCCAACATTTGATTCGTTAAACTTACCTCCAATTCTGCCTGAGTTGGCACTGACAAAACGTGGGATTATGATTTTCGTTGGTGGTACAGGTACAGGTAAATCAACCTCACTGGCTGCTTTGATTGGTTACCGAAATGTCAACACCACTGGACACATCATTACCATTGAAGACCCAATAGAGTATGTTCACGAGCACCAAGGTTGCGTCATTACTCAACGAGAAGTTGGCATTGATACTGATTCTTTCGAAATCGCACTTCGCAACACCTTAAGGCAAGCCCCAGATGTCATTATGATTGGCGAAATCAGAACGCGTGAGACGATGGAGCACGCCATCACCTTTGCTGAAACGGGTCACTTTTGTTTAGCCACTTTGCATGCTAATAATGCTAACCAAGCATTGGATCGAATACTGCATTTCTTTCCTGAAGACAGACGCGATCAGCTGTTGATGGACTTATCCTTAAACATGAAGGCAATGATTGCTCAACAATTAATCCCCACCCCAGATGGCAAAGGACGAAGAGCCGCAGTAGAGGTGTTAATTAACACACCATTAGCAAAAGAACTCATTCGCAAAGGGGAAATTCACAAGCTAAAAGAATTAATGAAAAAATCAACCAATCTTGGCATGATTACATTTGATCAGTCGCTATTTGAGTTATACCAAGCCGGCGAAATTACCTATGAAGATGCCTTGCGCCATGCAGATTCGGCTAATGAAGTTCGATTAGCCATTAAACTCTCTCAAGGTGGTGATGCCAATAGTTTAGCAGCAGGACTTGATGGCATTGGCTTAATGGAAGATAAATAAGATATTATAAGTTATGCCAGAACAAACCTCACATCAGAAAAGTTGGCGCTCAAAGATATTTAAAATCATTTACCACTCAGATACTCCTGCTGGTAAATGGTTTGATATTTTACTCATCGTATTTATCATTGGCAGTGTCTTAACCATTATCCTTGATAGTGTCGCGCAATTGCACTTAGATTATGGGCATTGGTTTTATCTTTTAGAATGGATCTTCACCATAATATTCACTTTTGAATTTATCATTAGAGTCATCAGTATACGCCGTCCATTGCGGTATGTTTTTTCTTTTTTTGGCATAGTGGATATCTTGTCTATATTGCCAACTTACTTATCCTTATTTATTGGTGGTGCTCAACACTTATTAATTCTCCGTATTTTAAGAATTCTGCGTGTGTTTAGAATATTAAAGTTAGTTAGGTACACAAAAGAAGCCCAGTTACTTACTCAATCATTAGCAAATTCACGGCATAAAATATTTGTATTTTTCTTTTTTATTATTACCGTTTTGGTTTTATTTGGTTCAATCATGTACTTAATAGAAGGGCCAGAAAATGGATTTGATAGCATTCCTGGTGGAATTTATTGGGCTGTGGTGACATTAACCACCGTTGGTTATGGAGATATTGCACCGCATACCATTCTTGGGCGCATGGTGGCATCGATGATTATGCTCACAGGTTACTCTATTATTGCTGTTCCAACGGGAATATTTGCTGCCGAATTTAATAAAGAAACTAAACGAGTGCGGGATAATGCTCGCGTATGCACCACATGCAATTTAAGGGGGCATACTAAAAACGCCATCTATTGCCGCAGATGCGGTGAAGAACTTTAAGATTGTTTTCTAGTCGAAGCCTAATTGGTTTTTTTCAGGTATAATCTCTGGGTCTGAAAAAACGGAGAAATTCCATGAAAAAAATCATCCTTACTCTCTTAACTCTCGGAGTCTTAAGCGCGTGTATGCAAACAAACAAAAAAAACACCACGAAACAGGTCACAAACAACTCACCCATTACTTACCCTAATACAAAAAAAGGAGACGTGGTTGATAACTACTTTGGTACAGCCGTTGCCGATCCCTACCGATGGTTAGAGGATGATAGGGCAGAAGACACAGCAGCTTGGGTGAAAGCCGAAAATAAAGTGACTCATGATTACTTAAATCAAATACCCTACCGTGAAAAAATAAAAAACCGTTTAACTAAAATCTGGAACTACGAAAAAGTCACGGCTCCATTTAAAGAAGGCAAATACACCTATTTTTATAAAAACAATGGTTTACAAAATCAATACGTTATGTATCGCAAAGACGCCAACGGCAATGAAGAAATTTTCTTAGATCCCAATACGTTTAGCGAAGATGGTACGGTTTCACTTGGACAGGTGAGTTTTTCAAAAGATGGCTCAATTGCCGCTTATGCGATTAGTGAAGGTGGCAGTGATTGGCGCAAAGTCAAAGTTATTGATGTCGAGTCAAAACAACAAACCGAAGAAACATTGGTTGATATTAAATTTTCAGGGCTCTCATGGTATAAAAATGAAGGCTTTTATTACTCCAGTTATGACAAGCCAAAGGGCAGTGAATTATCGGCGAAAACCGACCAACACAAATTGTATTACCACAAATTAGGCACAAAACAATCAACTGACCAGGTGGTTTTTGGTGGCACAGCAGCACAAAAACACCGTTATGTCGGTGGCGATGTCACTGAGGACAACCATTATTTAATTATTTCAGGTGCCGTTTCAACCAATGGCAATCGTCTATTTCTTAAAGATTTAACCAAAGCAAATTCCCCATTAGTTACTATTTTAGATCACACCGATTCTAATACTTATGTGATTGATAACATCGGTTCAAAACTATATTTGGTGACGGATTTAAATGCACCAAATAAAAAAGTGGTGACCGTTGATGCATCAAACCCAACATCAACAAACTGGGTTGATTTCATTTCTGAAACAAATAATGTTTTATCAACAAGCACTGGTTCTGGTTATTTTTTCGCCAATTATATGGTCGATGCGGTCACACAGGTCAAACAATACGATTACGATGGTAACTTAGTGCGAGAAGTGAAGTTGCCAGGTGTCGGTACAGCCAGTGGCTTTGGTGGTAAAAAAGAGGATGAAACTTTGTATTATACCTTCTCAAATTACGTCACTCCAGGCACAACCTATGCTTATGATGCACAAACTGGGGATTCAAAGGTTTATAATAAGCCTAAAATTGATTTTGATTCCGATAGCTATACCTCAAAACAAGTATTCTACACGTCTAAAGATGGCACCAAAGTGCCGATGATAATCTCCTATAAAAAAGGCATTAAACTAAATGGCAAAAACCCAACAATCCTCTACGGTTATGGTGGATTCAACATCAGTTTAAAACCACGCTTTAGCATTACTCGCGCGGTATGGATGGAACTTGGTGGCATTTATGCGGTGGCAAACTTGCGTGGTGGTGGCGAATACGGCACCCAATGGCATGATGCGGGCACACAGCAGAAAAAGCAAAATGTGTTTGATGATTTTATTGCGGCTGGTGAGTATTTAATTAACAATAAATACACCTCGAAACAAAAACTTGCAATCATGGGAGGCTCAAACGGTGGGTTACTGGTGGGTGCAGTCATGACCCAACGCCCTGATCTTATGCAAGTGGCACTGCCAGCCGTAGGTGTACTGGATATGCTGCGTTACCACACATTTACCTCTGGTGCAGGCTGGGCGTATGATTATGGCACCAGCGAACAATCAAAAGAAATGTTTGACTACTTGCTCGGCTATTCTCCTGTACACAATGTCAAACAAGGTGTGGATTATCCTGCCACTCTTATAACAACAGGCGACCATGATGATCGCGTTGTTCCAGCTCACTCTTTTAAATTCGCCGCCCAATTGCAAGCCAAAGGCAGTAACAAAAATCCATTATTGATACGCATAGAAACCGACGCAGGTCACGGAGCAGGCACACCCGTATCCAAAACCATCGACCAATACGCCGATATCTTTGCTTTTACTTTGTGGAATATGGGTGTTAAGCAGTTGTAAATGTGCTAAGAGCGACTAAGAGGGCGTCTTTAGTGCAGCAGTGAATTACAAAAGACTCCATTTCGAGCCGCTACTTGAGAATCTAAAAAGCCCACTTACCTCAAAAACAACAAATGTACATTTGCACATATGCAGACAAAATGATAAAATTTAAATTTTTTAATTATTTGAAAATGAGATTATCAATAGAAGTAACACCAGAACAACACCAGCTTTTAAAAGTGGCAGCTGCTTTACAAGGTGAGTCAATTAAAGATTTCGTTTTAAAACGGACTTTGCCTGATATAGAAGAGCATATGGCTTTGAAAAAGTTAGAAGATTTTCTACGCCCAAGAATAAAGTCGGCAAAAGCAGGGAGTTTCACGAAAGATTCAGTAAATGAAATTTTTAAAAGCGTTATAAATAAGAGTATTTAAATTGCAAAGTTATAAAATTACGGAAGATGCAAAAGTTGATTTAATTGAAATTGCTCACTATACTTTAAATAAATGGGGTAAAGATACATTTATCAAATATAGAAATGGGCTGGAGAAAGCCTTTAATGCCATTGCTAAACAAACCTCCATTAAGAAAATATTTTCTGAAAAACTGTCCGACGTTTTTGTGAAAAAATATAAGCATCATTACATTTTTTATATTAACCAAAAAAACACAGTCATTATTATCGCAGTTATTCATGAAAAACGTGATATCTTAAGTCATTTGACACGACGTTTAGAGTCATAAATAGTTCAGTTAATACACCTTGCTAAGACGGGTATTTTTTCTCATTGTCATTTGACAATCTATTCAATTAATCATTAAATACATGCATGAAACAAAAAAACGAACTTTACGCGGCGGTGGATTTGGGATCCAATTCTTTTCATATGGTGGTGGCTGAGTTTGTTAATCATCAGATGCATGTGATTGATCGGCACAAAGACATGGTACGTTTGGCTAACGGACTTGATGATGAAGGGCGATTGTCTGGTGAGAAGATGGATGAAGCGATTTCTTCGCTTGAAAAAATAGGACAGCGCATAGCGCACATACCCAAATCTCATTTGCGTATTGTTGGTACCAATACATTACGCAAAGCAAAAAATGCTGAGGAGTTTTTGGCGCGGGCATCAAGTGCATTGGGCAAACCCATTGATATTATTTCTGGGCGTGAAGAAGCGCGAATTTTGTATTTGGGTGTGGCACATTCACTTGCCAGCAATCAGGGCAAACGTTTGGTGATTGACATTGGCGGAGGTTCGACTGAGTTGATAATTGGTGAAGAATTTACGCCCCTCTTGCGAGAAAGCTTACACATGGGTTGCGTTAGTTACACAAAAAAGTTTTTTGCTGACGGCAATATTTCAAAAAGCAATTTCAAAAAAGCCGTTCGTTCGGCGCAACGTCAATTGCTTTCCATTGTTAGTAAATACCAACAGTTGGGCTGGAACACCGTTATTGGTGCATCAGGAAGTATGCGTTCGACGGCTAAAGTTATTGTGCACAATGAATACGCACGGTATGGCATTGAAAAAGAGGGTTTGGATAAACTCATTAAAAAATGTTGTGATTTGGGTACTATTGACAAACTCAAAAATCTGGATGGGCTAAGTTCTCGCCGAAGACCTGTTTTTATCGGTGGATTAGCCATAATTAAAGCCTTGTTCGATTCACTGGAATTTCAAACCATTCAAGCCTCAAGTGGAGCCTTGCGCGAGGGCATTGTTTATGATTTAAGCGGTCGTTTGCACCACAATGATATTCGCAGGCGCAGTATTGATAAGCTCGTTAAGCAATTTGAAATTGATATATCGCACAGCAAACGGGTGAAAGCTACCATTGATGATTTGATCAACTTAAGCAATATTAAACTCTCTGAATCTCAACACGAATTGCTTAATTGGGCAGCACAATTGCATGAATTGGGTTTAAATATATCTCATTCCCATTTTGAAAAACACGCAGCTTATATCATTTCTCACGCAGACATGCCTGGTTTTTCTACGCAAGAACAGCTAAAACTATCTGTTATTGTTGCCTCACTCCGACGTAAAATCAAAAAAGAATGGTTGCAAAAATTGTCGAGTAAACAGCAAGTAAAACTTTTACCATTAATCGTTATATTTCGCGCTGCGACCTTATTAAATCGCCCGAGAACTGACGACAATATCCCATTAGAGTCCATCACCTTAGACGATAAAAGCATTGAGATTAAGTTTCAAAACGATTGGCTAAACAATCATCCACTTACCTTTGAAGATCTAGAATCTGAGAAGAAGTATCTGAAAAACTTGGGCATTAAGTTAAAACTCTACTCAACTCCATCGCAAGCATCTTGATAACCCAAATCACAACTTTTTTCATAAAGTAGGGTTGCTTTTTCTTTATCCATTTTTACACCATCACCGTATTCATAATTTACAGCTAAATTATAACAAGCGGTTTCTTCGTCGTTATCACAGGCATGAGAATAATAGGTGTTGGCTTTTTTTTGATTCTTTTTCGTGCCCTCTCCAGTATCGTACATTATAGCCAGTCCAAGGCAACCAATTTCATCCTCTAACTCACATGATGTTGTAAAATATTTGAATGCTGTTTTGCTGTTTTTTTTGACACCATTGCCCTTTTTATACAAGTAGGCTAAATTTGCACAGGCTGTCCCTTCTTCATTATTGCAAGCCATGGTGTAATATTTATGTGCTTGTTTATAATTTTGTTTTACGCCTTTTCCGTCAGCGTAAACAACCCCAAGGTTATAGCAAGAATAACTGTCATTCAATTCACAACCTTTGCGGTATAACTCAAAGGCTTTGACCTTGTTTACATTCACTCCTTGGCCCGAATCATAATAATAGCCCAAAACCCGACAACTGTAGCCATCATTCAAACCACAAGCTTTAGTGTAAAATTTTGTTGCTTTTGCATAGTCAATCAAATTGCCACCCAAACCTTCATCAAAAACATCTCCAAGATCCGAACACACATCAACATCGCCTTTTTCACAAGCAAGATATGCCTCTTTTGGTATTTCACAAAGAACGGTAAAACTTGCTAAAACAAGTAAAGTTAATAAGGTGTATTTCATTTTTTTGATTCCCGATATTTAAATGTTGAGTGGGTATTATATAGATTTATTTTGAAGCGATTGTTAACAAATGTTCAGTAGCTAATTCATTGCATTGTTTTGAAAGTGTTTTAATATCAGGTGGGGTAAAGTTGGGATTAACTTAAATAACGACTTTCATCATTTACTCTGTTGGATCTTGGTACATAAAACGCTTGTAGCCAAACTTTTTATACAATTTATTAAACACCAAAGTACGCTGCATTTGTGTGTCTTTTAGTTTAGCAAACATGTCGTATGCCTGGTTAATTAATTGCACTTTATGCTGTTTATCAAACATCATCGTTGCGCCTGAAGTCATGGCAATCTCATCGGCACCAACTATTCTGGTGTAGATTAATTGCCCAATAATGCCTTCACTTTTACAAAACCCCAAATCCACAATACGGATTAATTGCGAATCAGGCTCAAGCAAGTTTTGTAACCAAACATAACTGTTTTGAATATCAATTTTTTCAATAGAATAAACAGAAGGTTTTGTAGCAATCATTGAATCGATTAGTTTGCCTTCAACTTCAGTAAGCGAGTCCCTGTGTTTTTTATTAAAATTTTCAACACCAGTGCTGCCATTGTTACCTAAGCAATCATTGATAACAAAATCGTAAAAACGGTATTGCTCCCCTTCGTTTTTAAATGAAATTTTATTCATTCTTAGCATTTTCATCAAACGCGCCGCTTTTTTAAAATGGTTGCGCGCAATGCTGCCCAAAAGTTTTCCATTGAGCTCCATGCCAACGGCTCTTAAGTTCTGGTATTTTTGTATTTGTTTCATTTTTCCTTTTTTAATTTAACTCTTTAAATGGTATTTTACCCACAATAATTGATAACCATGTATAAGGTTGTATAATAGGGTTATGAAAACACAATATACGTTATCTGAAGCGGCTAAAATTCTTGGCAAAAATCCTGAAACACTCAGAAGATGGGATAATGACAATAAACTTAATGCTATTCGTGAACCTATTAGTAATTATAGGGTTTATAACAAAAAACAGTTAGAAATATTTCCTGAATTTAATGAATACATTAAAAACGTCACTGAATCTAATTACGTTAAAGCCGATAGAGATTACTCGGTCATTGAGTTGTTTGCTGGTGCGGGAGGATTAGCCCTAGGAATGGAGCAAGCAGGCATTAAGTGCGAGGTATTGAATGAAATTGATAAATGGGCATGTCAAACTTTGCGAGAAAATCGACCTGCATGGAATGTACTAGAGGGCGATATAAAATCGTGTGATTTTACCGATTACACAAACAAAGTCGATATTGTTACCGGTGGCTTTCCATGCCAAGCCTTTAGTTATGCAGGCAAAAAATTGGGTTTAAAAGATGCCAGAGGCACATTGTTTTATGAATTTGCTCGTGTGGTAAATGAAGTGAAACCACCGATATGCATTGGTGAAAATGTTCGTGGTTTATTGAGTCATAAAAAAGGCAAAACATTAGAAGGCATGATTTCAATACTTGATGAAATTGGTTATAACGTCGTTGCTCCGGTTCAAGTGTTAAAGGCCGTTAATTATAATGTTCCTCAAAAACGCGAACGTTTAATCCTAGTCGGCATTAGAAAAGACATTGCAACCCAATACAATTATCCAAAGCCCTACGATACTGTTTATAATTTGAAAGATGCCTTAAAGAAAGGTGAATTATTTGATTGCGATGTTCCTCAATCAAATGGTTCTACCTACCCTGAGCATAAAGAAAAGGTATTAGAACTCGTTCCCCCAAAAGGTTATTGGCGAGACTTGCCTTTAGATATTCAGAAAGAGTATATGCAAAAAAGCTTTTATCTAGGCGGTGGTAAAACGGGCATGGCAAGGCGAATTGGCTGGGATGAGCCTTGTTTAACCTTAACCTGTAGCCCCGCACAAAAACAAACCGAACGCTGTCACCCAGATGAAACCCGTCCTTTTACTGTCCGAGAATACGCTCGCATCCAAACCTTTCCCGACACATGGAATTTTATAGGTTCAGTCTCGCAACAATACAAGCAAATTGGTAATGCAGTACCAGTAAATTTGGCGAAGGAGATTGGCTATTCGATCGTTAACTTTTTGAATGACTATTATTTGAGTTTATCAAAGCCCAAATAATAACTGTAATTTTCAAAGTTAATTTCATCTAAAAGACTGCGTTGGGATTCATTCGCACTGTTGCTTATTTCTGTCAGTGCTGAATTCTCTGGTTTGTTGGATTTTTCATTAGATTTAAGAAAATCATCAATTGCCATTGGTAAGACTTTATACAAATCATACAAGGCACTCTCTTGACCTGTTAGCATTTGATAAAATAAATCTCCAGATATTTTAAACACACGTGAATGGCTGTATTCTTTACCATTTATAATACCAGCCCAATGTTGTGAAAAACTTTTGGTAGCTAAAATCTGAACCCAATAACATTTGGCTTGTTTATTAGTGTCTGCATAATGAGCCAATTTTTGAAACAAACTTTCTGCCGAGCTACTGTTCATAGTATTGTGTTTATTTTTAATATCAGCAAACAAACTATCATCTGCTGCTTTGATATCAAAACCACTTAGATTACCCATTTCATAGCCGTCAATTCCTCCGAGAATTTCTTCATGAAAAGTTCCTATTGAATTGTTGATGGATTTATCTATTTGACGGCTTATTTCCGTTTTGATTAATGTTTCTTCATCCAATTTATTAAACTTCGTATCAAAAGTTAGTTTTATGACATCAATCTTATTTTTGTAGAATTTCTTTTTTGAGATATCAGCTTTGGCTTTTAAATATGAATTGTGAAGGTTTTCTATGCAAGCAAGAAAGTAAGTGACTGTCCGAAATGTAGGATAGGTATATGTTTGTCATTATTACAATATAAACTTATTAACTGATTTTTCAAGTTTTAAATTAGCTGATAAACACTAAAAATATTTACATCTTACGGTAGGAACATGTGATTTCTGTATGTTTTAGACAAGTTAGATGTTAACCTGAAAAGTTAATATGCAATTTAAATTTAAAAACCCTATGAACCTTTGATGATATTTTTCTTTACAAAATCAACTCCTACTCGAATTGGATGTGCAAAACTATGATTAGCAATTCGTTGTGCATAATTTTGTTTAAGTGTAAATAAATAAGTAATTTTATTTTTATTGGAATTGTTATCAGAATCCCAATCTAAAAATTCAATTTGTTTATCAATAAAGTTTGTACAAGGTATGTAAAGTTGGATTGGTTTTACATATTCACCATTTGTCCAAGATATACATGAATCTGCGTTAATGTATGAAATAAATCCTCCATCTCCTTTTTGTAGACCCTTTTCTAAATTTATTTTAAAACCTTTAACAAAGAAATATCTGAAATCAACACTACTTTTGCCATTATGTAAGACACAATCACATAATGCAGTAATACATAAATAATATTTATCATCGCTTCCAACAAATATGTCTCCAAAACCAAGTTTAGTTTTTGAGTTTAAATAAGATCCATTATAAAAAATATTCAATTTCGCAATTTCCATGTTACTTATATTGAATCTCTTTTTAGAAATTTTATTTAAAAAATCATAATCAAGAATTTTTAGCTTTGAATCTTCCAAAGTGATTCTGGCTTGCTCTAACAATATGGACATCATATAAGAATTAAATTCTTGGTGTAAATCGTGATCAATTAATTGTTTCCGATGATACATAAGCGTATTTAAATTAGTGTCTAATAAATTTTCGTCAATAAATGATGAGTAATTTGTAAAATTATTTTGCATATCAAGGCCTAACAATTGTGTAAAATTATTTTCACTTTTGGTAATTTGAGAAATCAGTTTTTTAAGAATTTTTTTAGCACTATTTTCTTTTTTAGAAATTATTGTAATAATTGTATTGTTAATGTTTAAAGTGAAATTCTCCCTATTTATATGTGTTGGTATTGGATTAATTTCTTTAGATTTATGATAGCTTGAAAATGCATACTTAACTTTAATCAATGCAATACCAAAATCAGTTTCATCAGTAATATTTTTTATTATATTAGGCAACTGATTATCGATATTTTGAACTCAATATACAAACTTCCGTTTAAGGACGGGTCTACAAATGAAATTTTTTCAAAAAGACTCTTATGATCCTCTTCATAAATATCTAATTCATCTTTTACAGCTGTATAGAATAGCTCATTTTTACCAGAAAAGTACGTTGTGATATTGTTGATTATTTCTTCATTATTATTTTGAGATGTGTAAATCGAACAAAAATGTATATGTTTTTCTTTAATAATTTTTGAAAGCAGTTTTAATGAATAAATCTCTCCTCCATTATCATCAAGCTTCCAATCTAACAAAACCAGGTCTCTTCTTTTAAAAAGAAAGTCTATACATTTTTCATCATCAATATCAGAAATATTAAATTTATGTATAGCTAAAGAAACTCCTTCTTTTTTAAAATTTTTATAGAGTTTTTTTGAAAGGTCAATTTCCATACAATTTGACTTAGGCTCTTCTGGTGTATAAAATTCAAATGCTTTTTCATCAATGTATATTGCTGACTTAATTGATTCTTTAATAATCTCTGTTGCTTTTTGATTTAAGGTCATTTAGAATTTTATACTCCATATTATTTTAGTGGTTTAATAACGAAACAGGCTCCATTCAGTATATTATAATCTTTATCATTTGTTGCAAAAATATCGAACCCGCTCTCATTAAGACTCTGCTTTGCAAGATATAATCCAATACCTCTTCCATTAGGTCGATTTGAATAAAATATTTCAAATATTTTATTCAATTTATGTTCTTCTATTTTAAACCCTGAGTTACATATAACAATTTCATCACTTTTGTCATTATAATCTAACAGAATATGGCGATCCTTTTTATTTCTCATCCAATAAATAGCATTGTTTATTATATTTATATAAACAGTATGTATAACAGGTTCTTTAATTATCAATATATGTTTATTGTATGCATGTGTTCCTTCAAGTCTTATATCATAGGACTTTATACGATTTTCAAAAAATTTATTCAAATAACTATATATTGCTAACCCACTTACTTTTTTAGGTATTACACCAGATATTCTATATAGAGGGGATAATAAGTCATACTTATCTTCTAATTGATTAAAATTTTGCTTTAGAAATTGAAATTGAATTTCATTTTTTACATTATTCTCTAAACTTAATTTAGCTATTGAACTATTGATTTTTGCATATAACTGGTTAAATTCATGATCAATTATTTCAACTGCAATACCTAATTGAGCCGTCTCTCTAGTTTGTTCCCAATTGTATTTTATAGTTTCGTATTCTGCTCTATATGCTCCTTGGATTAGATCCTCATCAATGTCAAAACTTAATTTATTGAGGTGTTCTATCAGTGGTGAAATTTCCTTATTAATTTGTTCTCTAAGGAATTCAAACTTGAGTGCCAATTTTTCAGAATGAAGAAGAACATCTTCTTTAGAATAAATCGAACCGATAACACTGTCTTTATCAAAATTCAAATCATCTATAATTCTTCTTGTTCGAAATGAAAAATCTTTAGAAATCTTGGCTGATTGATTTTTTAATTGTTCTCTGTTATCAGTTATTAGTTTTTCAAGAGCTCCATTGTATTTTTGATAACTTTTAACAAACTCCATTTTCAATTCTTTGATTTCGAGTTTGCCTTTAACTTGAATCATTAATTGTTTACTTTTATTTTTTGTCGTTTCAATGAAACTCATAAGCTTAGTTTCATATTTATCTAACCGATCTAACTGTGCATCTGTTGGCTTGTATCTCTTTGGGATTTTAGGTATTAAATTTTGAAACTCTATATCTAATGTGTGTAATCGATCTAGTATACTTTCAATTTCTGAATAAAGAACACTTTGAAAAGTTGTTTTATCTTCAAGCTTATTAAGTAGTTTTTGGTATTCATTCTTATATTTTTCTAGTTTGATTGGATACTCTTTTAAGGACCGAGTAAATGCTTTTTTCTCTTCAATCGCTCTCTTATTATCAAGTTTGATAACTTCATGTTGTTGTTTTAGGTTTGCTTTTTTGTCTAAGAAAATTGATTTGTTAGCTTCAGTTCCAAAATACTCTTGGGCTAGTTCAATAAAAAAAGATTCTAAATCATTTTTAAATTTTCTGTACGCGGAATTATTTATTAAACCTTCACGACTTGATTTATCACTTAATTTTTCATTTATTTTTCTGGATAGAGAAATATATCCGAACATTCTTCTGTGTGAAAAGTATGAACTTGCTCTTAAAGCTCTTCTTTTTTCAAAGCCTAGAAAATCAAAGTCAGTTCTCCCATAAGGCAACACTCTGAAATTATCCCTATAAATATACAGCCCCCCATTTGCACTAACTTTATCACTAATCCTTTTCCAAGCACTTGATTCAAGTTTAGATTCTTTTTCTCGACCTTGTGAAACACCTACTTTTATCGGAAAAGATCCATAGTAACTTCGGATGTCTTTTTTTCTAGGGTTTGTATATGTATAATTAATTTCTTCATCATATATTCTTAAAGTACCATTAAAGGAGCCTTTTCCATCAAATATCCCTTCAATTACAACATCTGCCAGATCAAAGTCATCTGCAGAAAAAAATTGACCATAGGAAGTTAGAAAATCAACTTCTGAGTTAATATCTTTATATATTGGAATAGCTGTTTTAACAATAATATTATTTTTTATAAACTCATTTGTAAATCCTGAAAGACTAGATGCAATAAATTGCCTATCACTTAAGCCATCATCATCTTTTTTCGTAATATCTATTATTTGCTCAATAGGCTCAAAAATTATAAACTTCGTTCCATGATTGTTCTCAATGTCTATTAAGTCATCAAGTAAATTATCCTCCAAAAAACAAGGTAGTTTTGAATTACTAATGGAGGCCTCAATTTCAGACTTTAAACTTTTCTGGTTTTCTTCCCATATTGGTTTACCATCGATGTCGTTTTCTTTTTTAAAATTATTTAAGAAGGTTTTTTTTAGAGTTTCAAATTTTTTAGGAAAATCAGATGCACTTTTAATTGATTCTACTGGAATATCAACATCATCTAAAAATAAATTATAGTTTTCTAATAACCTCCAATCAAAAAACAAGGCTTCTAATTCGTGCCCCTGCTTTTTTGTGAGCATTAACATAGGGTTTCCTAGAAACGCGACTGAAAGTCTTCCAATTCCTTTTTCACCTGACTTTATTCTAGGTTTTTTCCAAAGTGTTTCTTCACTTTCTTTTTCTTCAAGCTTAGGTCTACTTTTAGAATCTGTTCCAAGTACTAACCATTTTTCAATAATGTCTTTTCTTGACATTCCTTTACCATCATCTGTCATTACAAATAATGGAGTATCAACACCTTCATAAGAATCTAAATAAATTTCTGCCGTCAGGTGATCAGCATAAGCATCATAACCATTTTTCCATAATTCCGTGATAGCAGTTGGCAAATCAGCAATTTGACCTTTGCCAAGTAAATCTACTGCTCTAGCTTTAGTCCTGAATTGCATTGTAGTTTTCTATAATTGCTTGCCCAACTCTTTTTGCATATTCAGGAGGTACTGCATTACCTATTAATCTAGCAATATCTCCCATGCTTGTTCCTGAGAATCTATAATCCTTTGGGAATGTTTGTAATGTGGCACCCTCTCTTATTGAAAGCGCTCTGTTTTCTTGTGGGTGAACGAAGCGGCCATTAGATACACTAAAAAATTTCGTTGTAATTGTTGGAGCTGCTTTATCCCACCACAGCCTACCAAATGTGTCTTTAAAGGAATTATCTTTACCAATAAAACAGTTTAATTGTAGTTCTGGATCATCTTTAAAACCTGATCTGTCACCACCATCCTTTTTAACTTTTTTTAGTCGCCTTAAAGTTAGGTTTGTAATATTTGGAACAGAATGCATGAAATCTGTTTTATCAGAGTAGCCAGCTTTGATTCTTTTAAATCCATTTACAATACCAATCGTGTCACGAACAGTATATTTCTTAATTGCTTTTATTGGTTCTAATTCTTCTTTAGTTACTCTGTTGGCAATAAGCGTAAATCTTTTGCGATTTTGTGGCACTCCATAATCTGCTGTATTATGAACATCAAAATGTACTTTGTATTTATTTTTTATTAACCAAGATATAAAAGAAGCCAAACCACTTTCCCTTTTTTTGCGCAGTACACCTGGTACATTTTCTACGACAACATAGCCGGGGTTAAAGTACCTAACAAATCTTTCAAATTCTTTAAGTAAATTTTTAGATTTTTTTGCTTTGGTTTTATCTGTATTTATAATGCTCCAAAATTGACAAGGGCTACAGCCAATTAATAACAATTCATCGTCATTCCTTTGAATATCTAATGTTGACTCTAAGTCTTTTGCTTTTAAGTTAAATACATCTGCTTCAATAAACTTAGCTCCTGTTATATTGGCTTCATAAGTTTGTTTGCATTTTTTTTCGTTATCTATACCTGCTAAAACTTTTATACCTGCTTGTTGCATACCACAACTCATTCCGCCTCCACCACAGAAAAAATCCACTGCTTTAATTTTTGGTTTGTCGTTTGATTTTTTATTTATATTGTTAATCATAAATTGTCAGATGTGGTATTTGATAAATTTAAATATTAAGTTGTGCATAAATCCTTTTAAAATATTAACACATAAATACAAATTTATTAAACAATATCTTTGATACTCATACCTTATTAATCATAAAGGGCTTTTTTACCCTTACCGATTTTAACTTTTTGATGTGTTTTTCTAAAGCTTGAATTTGGTAGTGTTTATTGTTTTTACACCTTGTTGTTTGTTAATTCAAAGGATTTATATTTGCGCATGAATTTGGATTTTGTTTTATTGTTTCGTTATTCTGTCATTCCGAGAACTTTCTGACTCTGATGGTGGGCGAAGCCACACCTTACGGGTAATTCCTGTTACTGGTTTAGCATTTGCAATAATTCAAACAGACTGATGACATCAGTTTCCGCATCCAGTGGATATCTGTCATTACCGCCATAGACGACAAAACTTTCATCCGGTTTAATATCATCTAGTGCGTGATAAAAGCCTTTTGTGACTTTTGGCGCTAGTCCACTTTTGATTTCTATTGCCCAAATTTTGTTGTTTGGGAATTCTAAGATTAAATCTATTTCAGCTCCTGCTGCGGTTCGGTAAAAGCTTGCTTTTGTTGCTGGTTTTGTAAGGCTTAGAATATTTTCTATAACATAGCCTTCCCAACTTGATCCGTAAACTGGGTGACCTGATAATTGGTTGTAATCTGCTATTCCGAGTAAGGCATGAGTAATACCACTGTCGCGGACATATATACGTGGTGATTTAACAAGTCTTTTTTTGGTGTTTACATAGAGTGGTTGAAACTTTCGCACCAGTAATAAATCAACTAATAAATCGATATAACTACTAATCGTGGGTGCTGATGTTGATAAACTACTGGCTAAATTTGAGGCATTGAGTAATTGTCCTTGGTTATGTGCGAGCATTGTCCATAGGCGTTGTAATGTTTCTGCTGGGATACGTGGGCCAAACTGCGGCACATCTCGTTCTAGATAGGTTCTTATAAAGTTTGTTCGGTAGGCGAAACTGTCTTCATCATTTTTGGCAAGATAACTATCTGGAAATCCACCCCGTATCCAAAGATTATGCTCAATTATATCTTGTTGTTTTTTATTGTTATGAATCTCTAATAAATTTAATGGGTTCATGTCTATGTATTCAATACGCCCGGCTAGTGTTTCTCCTGATTGTTTTAACAAATCTATTGATGCTGATCCAAGTATCAAAAATCGGTTTGTTTTTAAACCGTTTCTTCTGCCTGTATCAATAACGCCTCTTAGTACCTGAAAGATTTCTGGCATACGGTGTATTTCATCTAAAATAATCAGTTTTTCTTCATTTCTATTAAAGAATAAAACAGGGTCTGTTAGTTTTTCACGGTCTTGTATTGCTTCTAAATCCAAATAAATAGCAGGGATGGTTTGTGCGACTTGGTGAGCCAGCGTTGTTTTACCAACTTGGCGTGGACCAATCAAGGCAACAGCTGCTTGTCTATTGAGTGCTTTATGGACTTTTTTGATGATATTTCGCTTAAACATCCTTGCATATTAAAATATTGGTTTTCAATATGCAAGGATAAATAATATGTTTTGTTATTATTATCTTTTTTATTGTTGATGATAGGAAGGCAAATTTTATGGAAATTATGTTTTAAATGTCTCTGTGATTAACGGTATAAAAGGGTCACAAGCTGGTGACCCACTACGGTAATCTCATTATTTATCTTTGTGTTGTTTGCGCCTTCTTTGCGAGCTTTGCGTTACGCTTTTATTATTTTATTTAATATCACACATAAAAAAAGCCAATGATAAATTGGCTTTTTAATGTTTTGAATTGTGATAAGTGCTTATCTTTTCAAATTCTTTTTCAAACGTGCCAGTGCGTGTAGCTGGGCTACGGCTTTGGATAGTTCGGCTTGGACTTGAGCTATGTCTTGGCGTTTGTCGGAGTCTTTGAGCAGTCTTTCGGCTTCTTCTTTGGCTTGAATGGCTGCGGCTTCGTCAATGTCTTCGGCGCGCGTTGCGGTATCGGCAAGGACTGATACAAGATAGGGTTGAACTTCTAGGATGCCACCCGAAACATAGTAGTTTTGGTGAGAACCATCTTTTAGCTCAACGCGAACTTCACCTGGCTTTAATAAAGTGATTAGCGGTGCGTGTCTTGGGGCGATACCCAATTCGCCGGCTATTCCTGTGGCAAATACCATTGCCACTTCACCTGAGAATATCTCAGTTTCGGCACTTACGATGTCACATTGTATTGAACTCATATTATTCTCCGCAAATAAGCTGTTTAAGCCGCTTCTTTTGATTCCATTTCTTTGGCTTTGGCAATCACTTCATCAATAGAACCTGCCATGTAGAAGGCTTGCTCTGGTAAGTGATCGTATTCACCTTCGATGATGCCTTTAAAGCCGCTGATGGTTTCAGCCAATGAGACGTACTTTCCAGGGCTTCCTGTAAACACTTCAGCAACGAAGAAAGGTTGTGAGAAGAATCTTTCAACTTTACGCGCACGGTAAACGACAGATTGATCTTCATCGGATAACTCATCCATACCTAAAATGGCGATAATGTCTTTAAGTTCTTTGTAGCGTTGCAATGTGCCTTGAACGGCACGAGCAATATTATAATGCTCTTCACCAACCACATTCGGGTCTAACTGGCGAGAAGTTGAATCCAATGGATCTACCGCTGGGTAAATACCTAATTCTGCAATATTACGTGATAATACCACGGTCGCATCCAAATGCGCGAAGGTTGTAGCAGGCGATGGATCGGTTAAATCATCGGCTGGTACGTAAACCGCTTGGATTGAGGTAATTGATCCTTTTTTGGTTGAGGTAATGCGCTCTTGTAACATGCCCATTTCCTCAGCTAGTGTAGGCTGATAACCTACTGCTGATGGCATACGTCCTAGTAATGCGGATACTTCTGTTCCAGCAAGTGTGTAACGGTAGATGTTATCAATAAATAATAACACATCACGTCCTTCATCACGGAATTGTTCGGCAATGGTTAGTCCTGTTAGAGCTACACGTAATCTGTTTCCTGGAGGCTCATTCATCTGACCGTAAACCAATGCCACTTTATCCAGTACGTTTGAGTCTTTCATTTCGTGGTAGAAATCATTTCCTTCACGTGTTCTTTCACCAACTCCAGCAAATACAGAAAAACCTGAATGCTCAATAGCGATGTTTCGGATAAGTTCCATCATGTTGACGGTTTTACCAACACCAGCACCACCAAATAGTCCAACTTTACCACCCTTATTGAATGGGCAGATTAAGTCGATAACTTTAATGCCTGTTTCCAAGATTTCATCCGATGCAGCTTGCTCTTCATAACTGGGGGCTTGTCGGTGAATAGACCATTTTTCGTCTTCCCCAATATCCCCTGCATTATCAATAGGATTACCCAACACATCCATGATACGACCTAAGGTTTTTGTCCCTACTGGTACTTGAATGGGTGAACCTGTCTTTGTTACTTCGAGGTTGCGTTTTAAGCCATCAGTTGAACCAAGAGCAATGGTTCGCACAACGCCATCACCTAATTGCTGTTGCACTTCTAGCGTTGTGCCAGTTTTTGCAATGACTAATGCTTCGTATATGTTTGGTACGTCTTTACGATCGAACTCTACATCAACTACCGCGCCAATGATTTGTACTATTTTACCTGAACTCATCTTTATTATTCTCCAATGACTAGACTGCAGCGGCTCCGCCAACAATCTCTGAAATTTCTTGTGTAATGGCAGCTTGACGCGCCTTGTTATATATTAATTGTAAATCTTTAATTAGATCGGTTGCATTGTCGGTCGCATTTTTCATCGCTACCATACGTGCAGCATGTTCACTGGCTAAGTTTTCAAGAACGCCTTGAAAAACTAACGCTTCGACATATCGTCCCAATACAAACTCTAAAACATCTTTTGCTTCTGGTTCGTAGATGTAATCAAAATTATCTCTAATTTGTTCATCTTTATTTGGTTTTAATGGCAATAATTGTTGAACTTCTGGTTTTTGAGTAATGGAGTTTATAAAATCATTAAAGACCAAGTACAACCTGTCAATTTTTTCATCTCCAAATGCATCCAACATAACCTTAACAAGACCAATTAAGTCGGTTAAATCAGGATCATCTCCCAGTGAAGGGATGCTGGCTTTCATCTCAACATTAACTTTTTTGAAAAAACTTGAGGCCTTGTTACCTATGGTGACGACATCAACACCAATGTTTTTATCTTGCCTTTCTTGCATATGTGCAAGACTTTTTTTGAAAAGATTGGTATTTAAGCCACCACATAAACCTCGATCTGTTGAAATAACAACATAACCGACACGTTTAACCTCTCTATCCTTCATAAAAGGATGCCTGTATTCTGGTGATGAATGCGCCATGTGACCGATTATCATCTGCATTTGACGTGCATAAGGTCGTGCTTGCAACATTTGATCTTTGGCTTTTTTAATCTTACTGGCTGAAACCATTTCCAAAGCGGAAGTCACCTTTTTGGTGGACTGTACGCTTTTGATTTTGGTTACAATTTCACTTCCGACTGCCATAATATTCTCTAATTAACTGTTTAGTATGAACCTGTTTTTTTGAAGGCTTCGATTCCTGACTTAATTGATGCTTCGATTTCATCATTGTAAGAACCCGTTTCACTTAACTCATTCATGAATGATTCGTTTTCACTGTTCATGTATTCAAGTAAGCCTTTTTCAAAATCACCAATTTTATTAATAGCAACATCATCCATATAGCCTTTATCAACCGCATATAATGTCACTGCCATTTCAGCTACACTCATGGGTGAGTACTGGTTTTGTTTCATTAATTCGGTTACTTTCTGTCCACGTTCTAATTGCTTACGGGTAATTTCATCCAAGTCTGAGGCAAATTGAGCAAAAGCCGCTAGTTCACGGTATTGAGCCAGTGCCAAACGAACACCGCCACCGAGTTTCTTAATGACTTTAGTTTGTGCCGCTCCACCTACACGTGACACAGATAAACCTGCATTAATCGCTGGACGAATACCAGCATTAAATAAATCGGTTTCTAAGAAGATTTGACCATCGGTAATTGAAATCACGTTGGTTGGTACAAAAGCCGATACGTCACCTGCTTGGGTTTCAATAATCGGTAAAGCGGTAAGTGAACCAGTTTTACCTTTGACTTCTCCTTTGGTAAACTCTTCAACATAATCGGCATTAACGCGAGATGCACGTTCTAATAAACGTGAATGCAGATAGAAAACATCACCAGGATAAGCTTCACGACCTGGAGGACGTTTCAATAATAATGATACTTGACGGTAAGCCCATGCTTGCTTAGTTAAATCATCATAAACGATAAGAGCATCTTCGCCGCGATCACGGAAATATTCACCCATGGCACAACCGGCATAAGGTGCCATGTATTGCATCGCTGCTGAATCAGAGGCTGTAGCTGCCACAATAATGGTGTGCTCCATTGCGCCAAACTCTTCTAATTTACGTACAATTGCCGTAACAGAAGAACGTTTTTGACCAATAGCCACATAGATACAAGTCACGCCTTTGCCTTTTTGATTGATAATGGCATCAATTGCAACGGCGGTTTTACCTGTTTGTCTGTCGCCAATGATTAATTCACGTTGACCACGTCCAACTGGAACCATGGCATCAATTGATTTTAGTCCAGTTTGTACGGGTTGATCAACAGATTGACGTTCAATTACACCAGGTGCTATGCGTTCAACTGGAGACATTAATTTTGCGTCAATTGGACCGTTTCCATCAATTGGAACCCCCAAAGCATCAACCACACGTCCAACCATTTCTGGTCCAACAGGTACTTCTAAAATTTTACCAGTACATTTGGCTTTATCGCCTTCTGAAATGTTTGTGTAATCACCCATGATGACCACACCAACTGAATCACGTTCGAGATTTAATGCAAGAGCATAGGTGTTGTTAGGTAATTCAATCATTTCACCTTGCATAACATCAGCAAGGCCATGAATGCGAGCAATACCATCAGAGACAGATACCACTGTTCCTTCTGTTCTTGCTTCTGATTGTACTTTGAAATTCTTTATGCGTTCTTTGATAAGTTCGCTAATTTCTGATGGATTCAATGTCGTTTGCATTGCGAGTCCTCTTTCCAATTAGTGAGTTATATTTTTATAACTCGTTATTTATTTATAGAATACGTTAAACTATTTATTAGTTTAGCAATTCTGTTTTTAATTTTTCTAGTTTAGCCTTTAATGAACCATCAATAACTAAATCACCTGCCACAATACGAGCACCACTTAAAAGCGATTCATCCGTGTGTTGGGTAAGATTAACTGTTTTGCCTGTTCTTTTTGATAAAGAGGCAGCAATTTTATCCAGTTGTTGTTGATTTAATTCCTCTGCGCTATAAACATCGGCACTTAATGCCTTGGCATCCTGCTCACTGATGTACTTAAAAACATCAACAACAGCAGGCAATAAAGCCAAACGGTCATTATCAGCCATCAATTGTATAAAGTTTTTATAGCCTTCATCAGCATCAGCACCTGACAACATCTCAACTAATTGTTTGTTGTCTTTGTCTGGAGCCGAAAAAGATTGGGCTACTTCACTAAGGCTTGCAAGTCCCGCAGACACGGTTAATTGTTGCATCCACGAATCAACCAAGCCAGCCTCTTTGGCAAAATCGAAAGCCGCTTTTGCATAAGGTCTTGCTAAGGTTACATATTCAGCCATAATTAAATCTCTTTAACTAAGTCATCAAGCAAGTCCGCATGAACTTTAGAATCAACTTCTTTGTTCAACAATTTCTCTGCACCAGCCAAGGCTAGTGTAGAGACTTGTTTGCGTAAATCTTCTTTTGCGCGATTGGCTTCTTGTTCAATTTCAGCAACTGCTGCTGCCATTTGACGTTCTTTTTCAGCAATTGCATCTGCTTTTGCTTGATCCTTAATCTTGGTAGCCATTTTATTGGCACCTTCGCGTACTTCACCGGCATCGGTGCGTGCTTCGTTAAGGATTTCTTCAGCTTCTGCCTGTGCTTTTTTCAAAGCAATTTCGGCTTCATCTGAGGCAGCAAGACCATCAGCGATTTGTTTTTCACGTTCTTCCATTGCACCCAATATTACAGGCCAGATGTATTTCATGGTGATTAAAACAACCACTAAAAATACAAGCATTTGGATTATAAGTGTGAAATTAATACTCATTGCGATACTCTCCTAGGTTAAAATTATTATTAAATTAAATTTAATGATAATTCTAGTGTGCAGCTGTTAATGGACCTAAGAATGGGTTAGCAAAGGTAAAGAATAAGGCTAAACCAACACCGATCATTGCTACCGCATCAAGAAGACCAGCGATTAAGAACATTTTACCTTGTAACATAGGGGCTAATTCTGGTTGTCTAGCTGATGCTTCTAAAAGCCTTCCACCTAACAAACCAAAGCCAATTGCTGTTCCTAGTGCACCCATACCAATAATTAATGCTACTGCGATTGCTGTCATACCTTGTATATCAGCGACTAAAGCCAAGTTTTCCATCGTTTTCTCCGATTATGTTGTTTTTGACGTAAATTTTAAAAAATAAAACTGTTATATAAATTGTTTACTAGTGTCCCGTATCATGAGATTGAGCGAGATAAACCACACTCAACATCATAAATATGAACGCTTGTAATGTAATAATTAAGATGTGGAACAGTGCCCACATTAACCCAAGTAAGAATTGTGCAATCATCATGACTATACCGCCAAATGACATGAGTTGCTCAAGACCATAACCCAAGGTAAATACAGCGATTAACATAAAGATTAATTCACCTGCGTATAAGTTTCCGAACAAACGCAAGCCAAGTGATACAGGCTTTGCAATTGTTTCTACAGTGTTTAATAACATATTTGGAAGTGCTAATCCAATTTTAGCCACTGGATTACTTGCTTCAAAAGGATGTCCAAAATATTCTTTAAAATATCCAGTAGGGCCTTTTTTAGTAAAATTATAATACATTACTAAAAGAATAACGGCGAATGACATGCCGAAGGTAATATTTAAATCGGTAGATGGCACAACTCGCATTTGGTGAATGCCAGCCTGAGAACCAACCCAAGGCAATAAATCAACTGGAATCATGTCCATAAAGTTCATTAAGAAAACCCAAACGAAGATGCTCAACGCAAGAGGTGCAACGACTTTTGATTTGTAGTGAAATAAATCGTTAACTTGTTCGTTAACAAAATTGATTATTAGTTCAATAAAGTTTTGTGCTTTTGAAGGGACGCCAGATTTAACATTTTTTGCGACATAACCAAAAAAACCTAAAAACACGACAGCTGTTATTAATGTATAAATAACACTATCAATGTTAACCGTCCAGAAAGTCGAACCTTCAACCAACTCAAGGGTATTGTTTTTTAGATGATGCTCAATGTAACCGCCAATGCCGCCTGCACTCATTATATATACTCTACTTATCTAAATACTGTTAATAATGCCACAAAGAAAATAATCAATGTTGCCATAAATCCTATTATCACTGGCAAAAATGGTAATCCCAGCTTTGCAAAAGCCACATAAAACATGATTGCGATAGTCATAATTTTAAATGCTTCTGCTCTAAACATTTGCCTTGTTATGTTTTCTGAGGATTGTTTTCCAAACCCAAAGACAACAAAGGCAAAAACCAAACTGCCTGCACAACTAATACTTGCTCCAAAAATACCCGCTATCCCTGCGATTTGTCCTGCAATAAAATAAAAAACAATGCCGACAATTACACCTATTAATATTTGCCAAACTGGCAACAAGAAAACAACTTTTCTTACTTCTGATATCGAAGGTTGTGGTGTCATATTTTTTTGCTTATATCCTTAATCGCCAACTCTAAAAAGCGCTTAAAAACTAATTAGCCATACTAAAAGCCGGTGCATTATATAGGGTTCATATTCATTAAGCAACATTAGCAGTTAATAATATACCCTTTTTTTGAATTGTTTGAATTATGTTAAAATATCTTCAATTTCCTGTAATCCCTTTGCGTTTAAAGGGTAATAAAACTCCATTCCACCTGACTCATCGCTGACTTGATAAAACAATACACCCAAATGCGGGTGTTCATTTTTATCTACCGTTTGTTTTTGTTCCGTATTTAAGGGTTTTATAATTTCATGGTAATAATCGCCACTGATTCGGTTTTCATCCAAGGTGGCAAAACAAATATGCTCCTCATCTGCTGGGTAAGTTTGTGTGGTTGGTGCAAATTGCCGCACATCCAATCCGTGTTCGGCGAGTGTCGCGGTATATTGTCGTTGTACTTGGGTATAGTGTAAATATTTTTCTTGTGCGTCTTTGAGGTTTTTGCCAGGACCATGTGTACTCCAAAAGACATAGGAGAAGAAAGGGCTAAAAACTATTTTTTTAGATAAATAAAATTCATTTAATTGCGAAGTGACAACCTTTTTTTCTGGATTGGCATCAAATAAGGCCTGTTCCAAAACTTCCCACAATGGGTCAAATCCTGCCATTTGCAGATGATTATGCATCATAGCTGCCAAATCTAAAACCGTCATGAAATTAACGTGCCTGACTTTTATACTAATAATTTCTTGCACTTTTTTGAGTAAGTCAACCGAACCCATGCCTTTGTGCATCAGTTGTTTTTCAAATATTTCTTTGGTTTCATCGTTGTCACTTAAGATAACAAAAGGCAGTAACAACAATGGTGTTAATTGCACCCCTTTGTTTTGTTTCAAACCTTCTGGAATTTCTCCTTCACTATTGGCACCAATAACAAGCTGGTTGCGGCGATTATTTTCGCCTTTGAGTGCCGCATTGGCGTATTGCCTTAATTGCGAATGAATTGGAAATCCTGACTGCAGTAATTCACTGCTTTGGTATAAAGCACCAACAATGGCATAGGAGGTATCATCTAGCTGCGGCAATATAGTGGCGAGTTCTTTGCTAATTTGTTGATTCAGTATTTTTATTTCATCTTGTGATAGCAGCAGTTTTGGTTGAGAACTGTTATCTAAAAAGGCTTCTATGGTGAGCATGCCTTGTAAGCATCTTGTTGTCATTTTATTCTTCTTCGTTTAAGTTTAATACGCTTGGATCGTTATACCACGACATCAAGGTGCTTGAGAGTTCGGCAACGCCTTCTTTTTTAAGCCCAGAGAACATTTGAATAGTCGATGTGCGTGAGATGGTTTGCATTTTTTCCTTAACTTCAAGCATAACTGACTTGGCTTTGCCTGCTTTAAATTTATCTGATTTATTCAACAACACATGAGAATACAAACCCGATTGATCTGCCCAATGCAAAAACTGTTGGTCAAACTCTTTTAAAGGATGGCGAATATCCATTACGATAACCACACCGATTAGACTCTTGCGTTGTTGCAAATAAAGATTAATCTCGTGCTGCCAATGGGCTTTGACTTTTTTGGGCACTTTTGCATAACCATAACCTGGCAAATCGACCAATCGACGGTCATCACCCAAGTCAAAACAATTCAATAATTGTGTTCGACCAGGGGTTTTACTGACTTTTGCTAATTTTTTATTACCAACCAAAGTGTTAAGTGTGGTTGATTTTCCTGCATTGGAGCGACCAGCAATGGCGATTTCTAGCCCTACATCATCAGGTAATTGCGATACTTTATAGGCAGATGTCAAAAATTTTGTGTTGGTAAATATATTTTTCATGGCGCTATTCTACCCTTAGAATGAAATAACATTCAATTTTTGCTAGAATTAGCTGTCCAATAATCCAACTTAGCTAATATATTGTTAATGCATCGTACAATTTACCTCACATTTCTTTTGCTTTTGAGCTCTATCGTTGCTCACGGGCAATTACTTGACTCTGAAAAGGTTAAAAAACATTTTGACAATGTTTTTACCCAAGGACTTATTATTGAAGACAATATCGTTTGGGAAAGCAGTGGTTTATACGGAGAATCCCTGTTAACTAAATGGGATTTGAATACTGGTAAAATCATAAAACAACGTAAAATTGATGACAAGTATTTTGCCGAAGGTTTAACCGAACATAACGGTAAATTGTATCTGATTACGTGGCGAGAAAAAACTGCTTTTGAAATTGACAAAGAAACCTTAGAAACCCTTCGCACCTTTAACTACCAAGGCGAAGGCTGGGGCTTAACCTCGGATGGTCACTACATAATAATGTCAAATGGCACCGATTTAATTCAATTTAAAGATGCTGAGAATTTCAAAAACAAAAAAACAATTAAAGTTCACATCAATGGCAAACCTTTGATGTACCTCAATGAATTAGAATATATTGATGGTTTCATTTGGGCCAATGTTTGGCAAACCGATTATATTGTAGTGATTGACCCCAACACTGGCGCGGTGGTGAAAAATTACCACTTACCGAACCTGCTAAAAAACTACATGCGCAAACCCGGCGTGCTAAATGGCATTGCCTACGATAAAGTCACTAAAAAAATCTGGGTAACAGGCAAAAAATGGCCAAGTTTGTTTGAGCTTTGAGTTTTAAGTTGGTTGTATTCACGAGGATAGTAAAGTTCTGATGTGCATGTTATTTTTTCATGCACAAGTTATCTTTTTCGTATTATATCGCGGGGTTAATAAGGTATTGAATTTTTGTCATTACGAGCGTAGCGAAATAATTTTCTGGACAGAACTTCAACTTCTTGAAAGTGAAAGTCCAAAAAGTATTCTTGTCTTTGCGAGGGAGGAACGACCGCGGCAATCTGTTGGATTTTTCGTAATGTCTGCTAGATTGCCACGTTGCAGAGCTCCTCGCAATGACGCGTTTATCTTGATGAGTGTGTTTTATTGTGCTAGTTGTTGGTATTCTTCAAGTTTAATCTGGTCTTGTGTGGTCCAAAACTCATTGGCTTTGCTTTTTAAGTCGGACATCATGACGTAGGCGTTGATGTAGTCTTTGTTGTAAGCTAAGAGTTGCGCTTTGTATTTATGGATTGGGTATTTGAAGACAGTGAGCTCATCGAGATAATTGAGGTTTTTTTGGTATTCTTTTTTGTCGATTTCCCACAATATGTCCAGCAATGGATAACCTGCATAATAAAAGGCATCTTGCAGTTGATTGGCTTGAATATATTCGCTAATTAATTGGCGGTATATTTCTGCAGCTTGGATGTTTTTATTTTCTTTTCTTAATACAGTGGCATTAATCATGCGCATTTCTTTTTCGAAAAACGATTGAATGTTTGGGTTAGTTTTTAGGTGCGCTTTTATCTTTTCTCGGGTGATTTCTGGTTGCTCAGTCAAGGCGGAAACAAAAAGATCATAAACGAGAATTAGGTCTTCAAAAATAGGAGGATAACCTTGTTTTTCACTCTTTAGAATAGCCAACATTTGCCTAACATTATTTTTGGCAGCTGCGTAGTCTTTGTGAATTTCATTCAACTCAAGGCGCAGTGAAAGAGCGACTATTTTTGATTCTAGACTGGAGCTTTGTTGGTTTAGCGCTTCAAGTTTTGTAATGGTTTCTAAAGCTTGTTTGCGCAGACCGTGGTAAATTAGGTTTTCTACTTTGTATTGCAAGTAAATTTGTTGTTCATCAATGCCGTCAATTTGTTCAAACAGACCTTCAACACTTTCTAAGCTTGTTAATGCTTTGCCCGTATTTCCCGTGTCTTTGTATATTCGTGCCAACAAACTGGCACTAATAACCCTGCCTCGGCTATTGTTATCAATGGTGTAAAGTTCGTTGCTTTTATTAATGGCTTTGATGGCTTTTTTGACTTGTCCAAGTTGGTGGTATGCGCTGGCGAGGTTGTAATTGGCAAGTGCTAAAAGATACGTGTCTGGTTTGTGTTTTGTCAATAAAGTAATTTGGGTTTGCAATAATGAAATGGTTTTGTTGCTAATCTTTCCTTTTTTAAAATGTGATTGAGTCGCAATGGTTATGGCATCAATTAATGTGGAATAATCTTTTTGAGATTTTGATAACGAAATGGCCTTCTCCAATAACTCTTGTGCCTCATCCAGTTTATTCATGCCAGTAAGAAAACTCGCTTTGAGTACTAACATTTTATTGCTTAATTTAGGGTTGAAATCCTTTTGTTTTATAACGGTTTCTATCAAAGCAAGGGCTTTTTCGTTATTTCCTAACCTTGCTTCAGTTTCTGCCAGTGCCGTCAAGGCGGGAAAGAAACTTGGGTCTTGGTTGTAAGCTGTTTCAAATAATTGAGAAGCTTTCTTGTAGCTGTTATGGATAGCAGTTTCACGTCCTCTTAGGTAGCTTTCTAGCACGAAGTCTGTTGTTTTGTAGTTAAACACCGTGCCCTTTGCTATTTTTGCTTTGATAGAGAGTTGATTAACAACCCATGCATCTATTTTATCAAACAAGCTATTGAGTCCTTGAGCCTCGATAGAAGCTTTGGCTTGTAGGCTGTCGTGATTTCGAAGTTCAAGGCTAGCGCTGTAGGTTTTATTTGTTTTTAGGTTGTGTATAGACAACACATAATCAATGCCTTTTTTTTGTGACATTTGGATTGCCAAAGATTTTTGGTTGTTTTTGTTAAACCATTTGGTATGCGGGCTTAGGGTCTGAATTTGTTTGTGTTTTTGCAGTTTTTCAGAAAGGTAATTAAGCCCACCTATATTAAGCCAATTAATCGACTCTTTAGAGGGCACAATAGCAAGATTGATGCTTGCCTCTGTGGTGTTGGTTTTTGGTTTGCTTTTTTGCGTAGTCGGCGTTAAATAAAGAGTTAAAATTACTGCCACTAGCGTTAAGAAAAAAATACTGAGAAAGGATTTTTTATAGGAGATTTTACGTTTTATCTTTAGCTTTGCAGTTTTAGGTGAGTTGGGCTTGTTGGTAATTTCTGGTATAAACCGAACACCAATACCTCGTATTGTTTCTATAACTTCTTGTTCGCTGTTTAAGTCTTGGCGCAAACGTGCAACCTGTTTATTAAGTGCTGCATCTGTCACTATTTGCCCTGTCCAAACGGCATCAATCATGTCTTGTTTGGCAACAACCTTACCTTGGTTTTTGATTAAAAACAACAACAACTCATAACTCTTTTTGCTTAATTTCAATGCCAATTCACTTTGCATAACTTCTCGTGTTTGTGGATTAATTTGATAATTCAAAAAAAATAAAGAATCACAGTGGTGATATGCCGAAGTGTTGTTTTTAGCCATGTTATAAGTGTTATGTAGCCCAAATGTCTTGTAATTGTCTTGCACATGTCCTGAAAAGTCAAACCCTTATTCCTACAATGCCTTTTTTATAAAAACACATTTGGAGAATTTAATGCACACTATTAAGAATCTATTTTTATTAGGTGGAATAATCGCTAGCCTTAGCCTGCAAGCACAACAAGTTATAGAAAATTTTGATAATGTTAGCACTTTACCAAGCAATGGTTGGGTGTTTGACAATCGCTCAAATATGCCCAGCACAACAACATGGGATCAGGGCAACGGCGATGCTTTTCCAGCACACTCTGGAGCTGTCGACTCTTATATTGTTAATGACACCAGTACAGGGGTGGATTTGGTTTGTAACTGGTTGATTATGCCATCTATTGGTTTTATTGATCAATTAAGCTTTTATACGCGTTCGCAAGGACTGCAAAATGAGGTCACGCGTTTATTGGTCATGTACAGCCCAACAGGAGCAATTAACACGGGCGACTGCACTTCATCGACTCCAGATAAAAGCCCTCAAGGAGTTTCTGCTTTTGGTGATTTTCAAACTGTTTTGACTATAAATAACCCGCAGTCCGCCGGTGGCTATCCACAAGATTGGACTCAATTTACGGCAAATATAAATGGCAGTGGTAGGGTTGCTTTCTTGTATTTTATGGATACGGGATCACCTGACTTTAATGCTGGCACTATTGCCATTGATACAATTACTGCTAACACAATCTCGGCAAGCACCCCTCAAAACGTTCCTGCCATAAGCTTTTATGGCTTTTTAATGCTTGTCTTTTTGGTTTTGTTCTGGGTTTATATTTCTGATAACAAGTTTGGTGAGAGAATATCATGAAATATTTTTCTTTAATTGTTTTGCTTTTTTGCACTCTTGTTTCTGCACAAGAAACGGCTCATCTTGGATATGATATAAAAATAAAACTGGGCACGAATACACCACCCACGTTAAATAATTTATCGTCACTAGATTATAAAATAAGCGCCAGTCTTAAGTTGATTGAAAATATAGAGATTGAAGTTATTGCAACGGATGGGGTTGTATTAAATACAAAAGAAGCCTATAAGAGAGTGGAACTTCTTCAGCCTGAAATTCCTTTTAGCAATTCAATTAGCTTTAGGGTAAACAAATCAGGACAACACAAAATCACCATTAAGGTCACTGGCAGTGTTGAAGGGAAAAGATATACCGATCGATTTGACTATTTTTATTTTACCACTTCTGAAAATAAAAATTTAAACAAAATTGGCTGGGATACAAAAATGAATGAGCCTCTGAGTCTTCACTACCCAACTATCAAAACCGACTTTAAAGCCGATGAAAACGGCTTCTATCACATTGCTGCTGCAGATGAAAACTTGAATATGGTAACTAAAAAGCTAACCCAAGAGCAATTTGATGCTTCCACAAAAGGAACAATCGGCACCGTGACCATTCAAATCTCGTATATCATGAGAAATCGGCAAAATGATGGTGCTTATGCCTATAAAAACAGCCTTATGCAATTAATCAATGGCACAACTGGAGCCCACTTGGCTTGGTCCTATTCTGATAATCAAGGTGAAGTTATTTTTCCAGCTGTACCACATCCTGGTTCCGATGGTGTAAGTATAAGAGTTTATTCGGTAAGGTTTATAGCTGGAGGTTTGGGGTATGGTGTCTGCAATGCAAATGTTTGTGTTGATAATGCGGCTTCTGACCCAACCAAGTACGGTCTGTTTTATTCCCAAACAACTAGTAAAATTAATGTTTTAATTGGAGGTAACGTTAATTTAGGGTTAGCAAGCACTCCTTTTAGTTTAACTGGGAGCCTAAGGGCTATGTGGATAAAACACGATATGGACGATGCGTACGCCTATTTAGAACAAAATTCTACAGCTCGCGGTCCTTTTACTGCAGAATGGAAATCCAGTAGCACTATTGGGAATTTCTACTCATTAGGTGGCAATATACACTTTAAGGCCGATGTTGCTGATGGCACCAACCATACAGTCTTACATGAACTAGGGCATAATGTAATGTATAACGCTGGAACCTTCCCCACCACACCAACAGATTGCCCCAATCCTCATTATGTGCAATTAATTAGTGGCACGCAATGTGCGTGGACTGAAGGCTGGGCAAGTGCCTTTGCAAACATGGTTAATGACGATCCGACCCGTTGTTTCTCACCTTCTACTAGCAACTGTATAACTTATGAGGTTGACCCGAGTTTTGATGAATGTTTTCCGGATTGGGATTGTGGACTTGATGGGCACAAGGTCGAAGGTCATGTAACAGGTGCTTTATGGGATTTATACGACGCACAAGAGGATGGTTTGGATATAAATAACTATGGTTCTGATGAAATCTTTAGTGTTACGGAATTATCACCTTACCCCGCCTTTTTATCTTGGTGGTCAGTGTGGTTGGCAGAAGGACACCCTGCTCAGGCAGCAAACAGCTTATATCAAAATGTCATAAAATTTACTCAAAGCTATGATGTAGAGGTGTTTTCAATTACTAACACAGGCAATATATATCCTGTTGTTAATGAAGACTTTGTTTTGGCGGTTGATGTAAGAAACACAGGTGATGTTACCAGTGTCACAACACCCGTTGCTTTATACCGTTCACTCGTTCCTGTATTTAATGGCTTTGAACCAGTGGTATTAAACCATGATTATTTACAAATAGAGAAGAATCAAATGGTCACTCATGACTTTATCCTTAACGAAAATGAAGTGGGAACTTATTATTATAGAGCTTGTTATAATGATACATTTGGACTTGATGAAAATAATGCGAATGATTGTTCAGAGGTTGTATCAGTGACAATCGCGCCATTACCAGAAGAAATGTTTATTGATGGTTTTGAATAAAAAAACTGAACACATTTTAAACTATTAGGCAAAGCTGTGGTCAAAAGTATTCAATTAATAAGAATTAGGGTGCTTTACAGTGAAGAGACTCACACTTATCTTGCTGCTATTAAGCTGCAGTTTTGCATTTGCGCAAAGTCAATCGGCTTACCAAGAGGGTTTGCATTACAAAACAATTGACCCAGCTTATGCCCCTGATGATGATAAACACGTCATTATTTATGAGTTTTTTGGCTACAAATGTCCACATTGTGCCAATTTTCAACCCTATATGAAGTCTCTTCATGAAAAACTACCGCCTTATGTAAAGGTCATTCGTGTGCCTTTAGGTTTTAGTGGTGCGTGGAAAGTTTTGGCTCAAGGTTATTACACCGCTCAAGTCATGGGAGTTCTAGAAAAATCTCATCAAGCCTTATTTGATGCCATTCATAAACAACACAAAAAACTGCGCTCAATTGAGGATGTCGCTCAATGGTTTGCAGATAATTATGGTGTGGATAAAAGTAAGTTTTTAGAAACTGCCAACTCTTTTCGGGTAGATAGCATGATTAAAAAAGGCAACAATATAGCGGTTAAGGTTCAAGCTTTGCGCACGCCCAAGTTGGTTATTAATGGCAAATTTATGCCCGATGCAGGTGCGATTGGTAGTTATGACGGTCTTATTGAGTTAACTATAGAACTTGCCGAACAAGAAGCGCAAATTATGGGTTTAAAACCACTACTGTTCCGTTAACAAAAAAGAATGTAAAATAATGACCTGATTCTGGGTTTAATTTGATACAATATAGTTACTACAACTCATTGAATCAATTGGAGAATCAGGTCATGGCACGGCTCTTCACCGCTTATGTGAGTAAAAAAAGGATACAAGTTCAAACTTAACTCGTTGTATTATTAACCCTGCGTCATATTAACCCTGCTAGATATTACCGCTCAATTTATGCAGCATAAGAAATTTTAGGATGCTTAAAATAAGATATCACTCTTTGCGGTTGATTTTGTATATCCGTCATGTGTTTTTGCATCTTAATT
>Ga0256840_1000110_pt1 | contig 70976 bp, 81 predicted proteins | sample 355202metaG_FD_185969 | JGI IMG/M metagenome (GOLD analysis project Ga0256840, IMG submission 185969) | Hydrothermal vent microbial communities from Mid Atlantic Ridge, Atlantic Ocean - 355-202 | ecosystem: Environmental > Aquatic > Marine > Hydrothermal vents | place: Atlantic Ocean: Mid...
TGCAAGGCTTAAACATTTCAGAGCTATTGCGACTCGATATGACAAGTTGAAACGAAATTTTGAAGGTTCTATGGCTCTTGCTTGTGCTTTTTTATGGTTACCTATGTGAAACGGCAACAGCCCCTACAAATATTTCTTTGTTTTGACCGTTTTCGGGCGGCTTCCTAGTTCAACAACTCTTGCATTTGTGATATAAAAAAACGATATAATTGCTTGTTATTTAATTACTACTAGCCTCATTGTTTTATGGCTCATTTCGGAGGTGCTATGCTAACTTGGGTTATGGTGGCTAATTAAGGGGTATATATTTTTAAAACTCGAAATTTAAGATATGTCGTTCTAGCTGTGCTTTCGGGTATGATTGTTTTGCTTCTTAAGCCAAAAGTGTGAGGTAGCTTTATGGATAAATTAACGGGAATGAAGGTGTTTACCAGTGTTGCCAAGGCTGGAAGCTTTGTTGGTGGTGCAAAAGAAATGTCTATCTCTCGGGCGATGGCAACCAAGCATATTGGGCATTTGGAGGGCTATTTAGGCGCTCGCTTATTTAATCGTACCACACGTAGCTTAAGCTTAACTGATGTCGGTGCGGCTTATTTGCAGCGATGTCGAATCATTCTTGCTGATATTGATGAAATGGAAGATGCAGTCACACAACTGCATACTGAACCTAGAGGAAAGTTAAAAATCAGCGCTCCACCTATTATTGGTGCTTTGTATATTGCACCTGCCGTTACTGAGTTTTTGGCAATGCATAAAGACTTATCGGTTAATTTAGTGTTGCAGAGTAGTGTGGGTGACTTGGTTGATGAGGGCATTGATATTGCGATTACCTTTGGTGGCTTAGAGGATACCAGCCATATTGCTAAAAAGCTCGCTAGCTCGCCTTTATTGGTTTGTGGGTCACCGGCTTATTTTAAAAAACAGGGTAAACCTCTGGTGCCAGATGATTTATTGCATCATGGTTGTTTGGTTAATTGGGCTATACCTCCACGTAATAAATGGATTTTTAGGGGCTTAGAAGGTAAAAAAGAGGTGCTTGTTTCTGGGCGAATGCAAGCTAATGCGGCAGACCCTATTCGCATCGCTGCTAAAAAAGGCTTGGGCTTAGTTATGTTGCCTGAATATATTGTTGCTCGAGATATAGAAAAAGGTTATTTACAGGTTGTTTTAGATGATTATGCAGTGGAACCTATGAAGATTCATGCGCTCTATCCACACCGGAAATATTTGTCTGCTAAAGTACGTACTTTTTTAGTATTTCTTGAAGAGTGGTTGAAAACAAGGTCTGCTGTGCGTGAATAAGGCGCTGGTTGAGAAATGGAATACTATTTATTCTGAGAGTATTATGTCGGAGGCTATTGCTAGTAAGGTTTTAAGCGATAACCTTTACTTATTGCCTCAGGCAGGGAATGCATTGGATTTGGCTTGTGGTTTGGGTGCTAATGCTCTATTGTTAGCTCAGCAGGGCATGACTGTGCAGGCATGGGATATTTCCACGCTTGCCTTGCAAAAATTACAAGTGCAGGCAAGCACTGAAGCCTTGGCAGTTAAGACATTCACCAAAGAAATCACGCCGTATAGTTTTTCTAAAAACAGTTTTGATGTCGTCGTTGTAGGGCGATTTCTTGACCGTTCGATTTGTAGTGCGATAATGGAATGTTTAAAGCCGAATGGCTTGCTTTTTTATCAAACTTATACACAACATAAAGTTTATCTGCATGGACCTAAAAATCCAAAATTTTTACTTGCAGATAATGAGTTGTTAAGTTTATTTTCCCCGATGAAGGTTATTTATTATCGTGAAAATAGTGCCGTAGGTGATACAAGGCAAGGTTTGAGGAATGAAGCGCAGTTTATTGGGCAAAAGCGTGGCTAATTGCTTTAAGTTAATTGCCTATAAACTCATAGAGTGAACGTATGATAGAGAATTTAACACCCCAGCAGTCTTGGGCATATATGCAGGAAAATCCTTCTGCAGTAATGATTGATGTCAGAACTAAAGTTGAGCATGGTTTTGTGGGACATCCCTTAGCGGCAGTGCATATACCTTGGAAAGAGTTTCCAGATTGGCAGGTTAATACGCAATTTGTTGAGCAAGTAAAAGTAGCTGTTAATAATGATGTAACAAGGCCTGTGTTACTTTTATGCCGTAGTGGTCAGCGCTCTCTTGATGCGGCACAAGCCTTAAATGAAGCTGGTTTTGCGCATTCAATTAATATACTGGATGGCTTTGAAGGTGCTTTAGATGATAATAAGCATCGAGGCAATCTTTGTGGCTGGCGCTATTGCCAACTACCTTGGGAACAAAGTTAATAATTACACTGTTTGATCAAACATACCCTGATTTTTAAATTAACCGTACAAATAAAGTGATAGATAAATTAAGAAATATAGCAATTATTGCGCACGTTGACCATGGTAAAACAACTTTGGTTGATAAATTATTAGAGCAGTCAGGTACTTTTTCAGCACATGAAAAGACCACTGAAAGGATGATGGATTCTAACGACCTTGAAAAAGAGCGTGGTATTACTATTCTGGCAAAAAATACTGCAATTGACTGGAATGGCTATCACATTAATATTGTAGATACACCAGGGCATGCCGACTTCGGTGGTGAGGTTGAACGAGTTTTATCTATGGTTGACTCTGTGTTGTTATTGGTTGATGCTGTTGATGGACCTATGCCACAAACACGTTTTGTAACCAAAAAAGCGTTTGCTTTGGGTTTAAAGCCTATCGTTGTTATTAACAAGGTTGATCGTCCTGGCGCTCGCCCTGATTGGGTAGTTGACCAAACATTTGATTTATTTGATAACTTGGGAGCAACGGATGAGCAGTTGGATTTTCCAATTATTTATGCGTCTGCCTTAAATGGCTTTGCGGGTTTAGAGGAGGATGTTTCGGGTGGTGATATGACACCATTATTTCAAACGATTATTGATAAAGTAACACCACCTCCTGTTGATGTTGATGCGCCTTTTCAGATGCAGGTTATCAGCTTAGATTATAATTCTTATGTGGGTGTTATCGGTGTTGGACGTATACAGCGCGGTACAGTCAAGAGAAATCAGCCATTAACTTTAGTTGATGCTGAAGGAAATACGCGTAATGGGCGTATGTTGAAGATTTATGGTTTTAGTGGCTTAGAACGCGTTGAAGTAGAGTCTGCACAAGCAGGAGATATTATCGCTTTCTGTGGTATTGAAAATTTACAAATATCTGAAACTTTATGCCACCCTGATCATGTTGATGGGTTGCCAGCTTTATCAATTGATGAGCCAACGGTGAGTATGACTTTCCAAGTAAACAACTCTCCGTTTGCAGGAAAAGAAGGTAAGTTTATTACCACGCGTCAAATTTATGATCGTTTACAAAAAGAATTACAGCACAATGTTGCTTTACGTGTTGAGATAACGGATGATCCTGATAAATTTAAAGTATCCGGTCGTGGTGAGTTACATTTATCGGTTTTAATTGAAAATATGCGTCGAGAAGGCTATGAGATGGGCGTTTCTCGGCCGCAAGTTATTATTAGAGAAATTGATGGTGTTAAATCAGAGCCTTATGAAAATGTAACCATAGAAGTTGAAGAGGAGCACCAAGGCACGATCATGGAAAAATTAGGTGATCGTAAAGGAGAGCTAAAAGATATGGTTCCAGATGGTAAAGGGCGTATTCGTCTGGAATATGTTGTGCCTTCTCGTGGATTACTGGGCTTTCAAACAGAATTTTTAACTGCAACTTCTGGTTCAGGTTTGTTCTATCACGTATTTGATCATTACGGCGCAGTAAAAGAGGGAGCTGTGGGTAATCGAGTTCGTGGTGTGCTCATTTCAATGTCTAAAGGTAAAGCCGTCGATTATTCTTTATACCCGCTACAAGCGCGTGGTGAATTGTTGGTTGTTAATGGTGATGAAATCTATGAAGGTCAATTAGTTGGAATTCATTCACGTACGAATGACTTAGTGGTTAATCCAACTAAACCAAAGCCATTAACTAACGTTCGTGCATCAGGTACAGATGAAAGTTTAACTTGTGCAAGAATTCAGAAAATGACTTTAGAGCAAGCTTTAGAGTTTATTGCGGACGATGAGCTCGTTGAAGTAACGCCAGAGTCTATTCGTCTACGTAAAATATTATTAACTGAAAATGAGCGTAAGCGCGCGAAGTAATGATACCTTAGGGTGAGTCATGCTCGCCCCTTGTATTATTTGGAATGAAAATTTTATAACTTGTCCTTTTGCTCGTTTTCCCGCATTGCAATACGCCTTGAAGGTAAACACAAACCCTGAGCCATAATGTACAAGTTATTTCATTCCCATTTCTTAACAATATAAAAAAATGACCAATAGAACCGCAAGTATTGAACGTAATACACTGGAAACGCAAATCAGTATTAGTATTAACTTAGACGGTACAGGTAAAGCTAGGTTTGATACTGGTGTACCTTTTTTAGAGCATATGTTAGATCAAATTGCGCGCCATGGTATGGTTGATATGGATGTGACTTGTAAAGGTGACTTGCAAATTGATGATCACCATACCGTTGAAGATATAGGTATCACGCTAGGCAAGGCTTTTGCAAAGGCTTTGGGTAATAAAAAAGGTTTGGTTCGTTATGGCCATGCTTATGTACCTTTAGATGAATCTTTGTCACGTGTTGTTATTGATTTTTCAGGTCGCCCAGGCCTGTATTATGAAGTGCACTTTTCGCGCGCTATGATCGGTGCGTTTGATGTTGATTTATTGCGTGAGTTTTTCCAAGGATTTGTTAATCATGCCGGTGTTAGCTTGCATATTGATAACTTGAAAGGTGTGAATGCGCATCATATTGCTGAAACTGTTTTTAAAGCGATGGGGCGTGCCTTGCGTATGGCTGTTGCTGAAGATCCGCGTATGGCGGGTATAATGCCTTCCACTAAGGGTGTTTTGTAAGTTAGCAACCCTCGTTTTTTAATTGATATATCTAAACCATTAAAATGTCTTCCGTAGCCGTGATAGATTATGGTATGGGTAACCTCCATTCCATTGCCAAAGCTTTGCAACACGCAGCACCTGATGTTGATGTCCGTGTTGTTTCTGATCTAAAATCCATATTATCAGCTGATCGCGTAGTCTTCCCGGGCGTGGGAGCTATGCGTGACTGTATGCATGCCTTGCAAGAAACTGAATTAAATCAAGTCATAGCTCAAGTTGCGCAAACTCGACCATTACTAGGTATTTGTTTGGGGATGCAAGCTTTGCTGACGAACAGCGAAGAAAATGGGGGTGTTGAATGTTTGAATATCCTGCCTGGCCAAGTTAAGCATTTTTCGGAAGATTTACGTGCCCCCAATGGCGAGCGCTTAAAAATTCCGCATATGGGCTGGAATCAGGTGGAGCAACACGCTCACCCGCTTTGGGAAGGTGTTCCACAAAATAGCCGGTTCTATTTTGTGCATAGTTATTACGCACAGCCTGATAACTCTGTTATCGTTGCTGGAACCACTGAATATCCTGAAAACTTTGCTTGTGCTTTAGCGAAAGATAATATCTTTGCTGTGCAGTTTCACCCTGAAAAAAGTCAAACAGCTGGCTTGCAGCTACTTAATAATTTTTTACATTGGGATGGACAGGCTTAATTTAAGCGACCTCCCTTATTCTATTTCACTCTATTTGAGGCTAAAAAAATGTTGTTAATACCCGCCATTGATCTAAAAGATGGTAAATGTGTTCGTTTACGCCAAGGGCGTATGGATGATGACACAGTATTTTCAGATAATCCTGTTGAAGTTGCAGGGCGCTGGGTGGCCGCAGGAGCACGACGCATTCATTTGGTTGATTTAGATGGTGCTTTTGCTGGTAAGCCAAAAAACGCTGAAATTATCCATGAGATTGTTGCCACTTATCCTGATGTACCTGTACAGATTGGCGGTGGTATACGTGACGAAGAAACGGTGCAGGCTTATTTAGAGGCGGGTGTGCAATATGTCATTATTGGTACTAAAGCGGTAAGTGATCCTCTGTTTGTGCGTGAGTTAGCAATGGCTTATCCTGGGCATATTATTGTGGGTTTAGATGCTAAAGACGGTAAAGTTGCGGTTGATGGCTGGTCTAAACTATCACGTCATGATGTTATTGATATGGCCCTGAAGTTTGAGTCTTATGGGGTAGAGGCTATTATTTATACTGATATTTCTCGTGATGGTATGATGAATGGAGTGAATGTTGAGGCGACTGCTAAATTGGCAGACGCGATTAATATTCCCGTTATCGCTTCAGGGGGGATTACTGACATAGAGGATATTAAAGCTTTAGCTCTAGCTGCGGAAGACGGTATTATGGGAGCTATTACCGGTCGTGCTATCTATGAGGGGACTTTAGATTTTGCTGAAGCAGAAAAACTGGCGCAATCTTTTCCTAAAGGACACTATGAGTTTAGCTAAACGAATTATTCCGTGTCTTGATGTTGATAATGGTCGCGTTGTTAAAGGCGTAAAATTTGTTGATATTCGTGATGCCGGAGATCCGGTAGAAGTCGCGCGCCGATATGACCGCGAAGGTGCTGATGAAATTACTTTTTTAGATATTACTGCAACGCATCATGACCGTGATACCATCGTACATGTGGTTGAGCAGGTCGCTAGTGAGGTGTTTATACCTTTAACGGTTGGTGGCGGCATCAGAAAGCTGGAAGATATTCGGTGCATGCTCAATGCCGGTGCGGATAAAGTGGGTATTAATAGCGCGGCTGTATTTAATCCTGAGTTTGTCCGTGAAGCCGCAGAAAAATTTGGTTCACAATGTATTGTTGTCGCTATAGATGCGAAGAAAGTTAGTCGTGTCGGTGAAGCTAACCGCTGGGAGATTTTTACTCACGGTGGCCGCAAAGAAACAGGGATTAATGCCATCGAATGGGCAAAGAAAATGGTTGATTACGGCGCTGGTGAGATATTATTGACTAGTATGGATCGTGATGGCACGCGTGAAGGTTTTGATTTAGATTTAACGCGGGCTATTAGTGAAGCGGTGACTGTGCCAGTTATTGCTTCTGGCGGTGTTGGTAATTTACAGCACTTAGCTGACGGTGTTACTCAAGGTAAAGCGGATGCTGTATTAGCCGCGAGTATTTTTCATTTTGCCGAATATAGTGTTCAGGAAGCTAAAGAGCATATGGCAAGCCAAGGCATAGAAGTGCGCTTAGCATGAGCGGAACTTGGTTGGATGAAATTCGTTGGACAGATGATGGTCTAGTCCCCGTTATCGCCCAGCAAGCAGGTACGGGTAAAGTCGTGATGTTCGCATGGATGAACCGTGAGTCTTTGGCGCTTACTAATGAGTGTGGCTATGCGGTGTATTGGTCCCGTTCACGCAATAAATTATGGCGCAAAGGCGAAGAGTCAGGCAATAGGCAGAAAGTTTTAGCGATTTCTGTAGATTGTGATGAAGATGTTATCTTATTGAGTATAGAGCAAGAGGGCGGTATTTCTTGTCATACGGGCAGAGAAAGTTGTTTTTATCGGACTTTAGAGCGAGGTGTTTGGCAAGAAAATTCACCCGTATTAAAAGATCCCGCTGAAATGTATAAAAAATAATAGCGACTATAGGGCGGACTTTAGTCCGCTAATATAATTTATGGAATATCGAGCATGAGTGACGTTTTAACTGAATTAGCTGCTATTTTAGAGCAGCGCAAACAAGAGTCTGCCGATAGCTCTTATGTAGCTAGTTTATATGCGAAGGGTTTAGACGCTATTTTAAAGAAAATAGGCGAAGAAGCCACAGAGACAGTTATTGCTGCAAAAGACGGCAATAAAGAACAGATTGTTTATGAAACAGCTGATTTATGGTTTCATTGTATGGTTATGTTGGCCGATCAAGGATTAAGCCCTGACGATGTTTTGAATGAATTGCAGCGTCGCTTTGGTTTGTCTGGTTTAACAGAAAAAGCACAACGCAATAAATAATACATATAAAGTAAGAGGATTTTATTATGGGAATTAGTATTACTCAATTAGTCATTGTTTTAGTCATTGTTTTGGTTTTATTTGGCACTAAACGGTTACGTAATATGGGCGGCGATTTAGGGGGTGCAATTAAAGGTTTTCGTTCGGCTATGAAAGAGGGTGAAGAAGACAAAAACTTATCAGATAAAGGTGGCGATGTTATCGATGTTGACGTCACTGAAAAAGATAAAGCTTAAGCATGTTTGATGTCGGATTCTGGGAGCTTTGCTTAATTGCTGTTGTTAGCTTATTGGTTATAGGGCCAGAGAAGCTGCCTAAGCTTGCTCGTATTGCTGGCTTTTGGGTGGGTAAAACGCGGCATATCGTTGCTTCTGTTAAAGAAGAGATTAAAGAAGAGCTAAAGGAAGAGGAGTTAAGGCAACTGTTGAAAGAACAGCAAGCACAACTAGATGATATGACTAAGGGCTTAGACTTAAATAAGCGAGCTGAGCACTTTTTAGATGCCAAAGACAAAACGGATAAAGAGTCAGATGTCGGAAAATGATGAAGTAGAGCAGCCATTTATTTCCCATCTTATAGAGTTACGTAACCGCTTATTGCGGGTGGTGCTTAGTGTGTTGGTGGTTTTTTTAGCAATGACGCCTTTTGCTAATGAGATTTATAATTTTTTAGCCCAGCCTTTAATGCATTTTTTGCCAGAAAATAGCTCTATGGTTGCTATTGATGTCGTTTCTCCTTTTTTAACACCGTTTAAATTGGTACTTGTGGCGGCTATATTTATTTCAGTGCCAATTATTTTGTATCAATTTTGGGCGTTTGTTGCGCCTGGACTCTACTCCCATGAAAAGCGCATGATTGCGCCTTTATTAGTGGCAAGTACTTTATTATTTGCGCTAGGCATGGTCTTTGCCTATTTTGTAGTCTTTCCCTTGGTTTTTGGCTTTTTAACGTCTGCTGCGCCAGAAGGCGTTACAGTAATGACAGATATTGCCAAATATCTGGATTTTGTACTGACGATGTTTTTTGCTTTTGGGATGGCTTTTGAAGTACCTATTGTCACTATAGTTTTAGTTTGGGCTGGAATTATGACGCCGCAACAGCTTGCTGATAAACGCCCTTATATCATTGTCGGCGCCTTTGTTATTGGTATGTTTTTAACGCCACCTGATGCTATTTCTCAGACTTTACTGGCTGTCCCGATTTGGTTATTATTTGAAGCAGGTCTATTGTTCTCGCGTTTGTTTGTTAGAAAAGCTAACCGTAAACGTATAGCTAAGTAGTGCTGTAATATTTATTTAGGCGTATGTTTCATGCACGTGCCTGTCATAACCATATCAATACCTAATTTTAACTATTTTTACTATCCATATTCCACATAAAATCCTTCCGTCTGAAATCGTACTTCAGTAGCCTAAGTTAGGCTAAGTGAGACTTCAACAAATTTCGCACTATCTATGAGGTAGCCACGTATTTCCAGAATACCTTTGGTATTAAGGGAAATAATTAAATAGAGTGCTTCAGGGTAATTTGCTTGTGCTAAGTCAGTATTTGAAGGAGTAGCCGGTGCTGTAGGGTGTGAATGATAGATAGCAAATAGCTGCTCATTATTATCACGCATCTTTGCCATAACTTGAATTTGTTGCTGGGCATCTAAGTTAAAAAATCTTGCAGGTTCTGGTGCATTGTTCTTAACTGGGTAGCTTCGGTAAGGTGTATTATCACGACTGCTGATCAGTCCACAGACTTCTTGTTCTGGTGTTTGCTGGGCGTGATGCAGGAGATTTTGTACTATTTTCCTAGGGATTACAATTTCTGTAATTTTTTCTGCCATGGTAATTATGCTGCTTAAAGTTGAGGTAACCATTGTGCGTAGCTAACACGAGGGTGCCCCGATAAGTCGTGTACGCAATGAATATTTTGATATTGCTGCTGTTCAAGTAGGTCATGTACGGCTTGTTTTTGATTGTAGCCATGTTCAAAAATAAGGTAGCCGCCATGACTTAGGTGTTGATGGCTTTGTTGGCTAATATCAAGAATGTCTTGTAGTCCTTGTTGCTCTGCAATAAGGGCGCTATTAGGCTCAAAGCGCACATCCCCTTTACTTAAATGAGGGTCGTTTACATCTATATAAGGTGGATTGCTAACGATGAAGTCGAATTTTTCTTGAGGAACTTCAGCTAACCAATTGCTGTTTAGGAAGCGAATATTTGGCGTATGATTTAGTTGGGCATTGTTTTGAGCTGTATCTAACGCTTCTGTGCTACTGTCGACAGCTGTCACTTTGATCTGCGAGTATTCAGCGGCAAGTGTAATGGCGATAATACCCGATCCAGTCCCTAAATCAATGAGTTTCGCATCGGGTTTAGATTCGAGTAGTTGTAGGCAGACTTCGATTAATGTTTCGGTATCAGGGCGTGGAATTAATACGCTGGGATTTACTATGAAATCACGTGACCAAAATTCTCGAGTGCCAGTAATATAGGCAATAGGTTGCCCTTGTTGGCGTCGCTCCAGTAAGCGAGAGAATTGCCTTAGCTGCTCATTGGTAAGTCGCTTTTCTGGCCAAGTACGTAGATAACTGCGATTTTTTTCTAAGACGTGACATAGTAAGACCTCTGCATCCAGGGTGGCTGAGTCAGAAATGGTTTGTAAGGTGCTGGCGGAGCGTGCCAGCACAGATTGAAGGTCTTGCATGTATTTACTCTTCTTCGCCAAGTTGAGTGAGTAGTTCAGCTTGGTGTTCGTTAATCAGTGGTTGAATAATATGATTAAGCGCACCCTGCATAATTTCATCTAGCTTATATAAAGTAAGGTTAATTCGATGATCAGTGATTCTTCCTTGAGGGTAATTATAAGTGCGAATACGTTCAGAGCGATCGCCACTACCCACTTGTAATTTTCTGTTTTCAGAGTTTTCTGCGTGTTGTTTTTCTTGTTCAGTTGAGAGTAAACGTGATTGTAATACCGACATCGCTTGTGCTTTATTTTTATGCTGCGAACGTTGATCTTGGCATTCCACAACGGTGCCTGTTGGTATATGGGTAATACGCACTGCAGAGTCAGTTTTATTGACATGCTGCCCACCTGAGCCTGATGCGCGAAAGGTGTCGATGCGTAAGTCACTAGGGTTAATATCGATATTATCAATTTCAGTCGCTTCTGGCATGATGGCGACAGTGCATGCCGATGTATGTACGCGACCTTGTGATTCAGTTTCGGGGACTCGTTGAACGCGGTGTGTGCCTGCCTCAAATTTAAGCTGGGAATAAACGTCCTGTCCAGCAATACGTAAAATAATTTCTTTATAACCACCGTGTTCGCCGCGAGTTTCACTTGCGGTTTCTATTTGCCAGCCCTGATTTTCTGCATAGCGCATATACATCCGTGCTAAATCACCAGAGAAAAGCGCGGCCTCATCGCCGCCTGTGCCTGCCCTAATTTCCATAAATATATTACGGTTATCGTTAGGGTCGCGAGGTAATAATAAGATTTGTAGGTCTTGTTCAATTTTCCTTTGTTGTTGTTCGGCATCGTCAATTTCTTCTTTTGCCATAGCGCGCATTTCCGCATCGTCTTCGCTGAGCATTTCTTGTGCAGCGTTGATTGATTCCTCACAATCGGTAAACTTTTTATAACAGTCAACTAGGGGGGTGATTTGTGAATATTCTTGGCTTAGCGCACGAAATTTATTTTGATCGCTCTGCACTTCAGGCTGGGAGAGTAAGGCGGCAATTTCATCAAAGCGATCTGCTAGATTTTCTAATTTATTTTTTATTGAAGCTTTCATTGCTGGTTCTGTAGTTTGAATATTTCACGAGCAGCGGCAATGAGGTCATGGCGATCATTTTGGCTGGCTTTGCGTAACTGGACACAGGGAGTGTGTGTTAATTTATTGGTTAGGGTATGGGCTAATTGCTGCATGATTTGTTCAGGGCTGCCACCGTTTCGTAATGCGGCAAGTGCTTTAGTTAAACTTTCTTGTTGTAATTGTTCGGCTTGTTGTCGGTAGTCAACAATGGTTGATTGCACATTTTGCACTTTCATCCAAGACAAAAAGTGCTCAACATTGGTATCGATAATTTCTTCAGCTTGTTCTGCAGCTTCACGGCGTGAACTGAGGTTGTCGCTAATGATATTTTGTAAATCATCAACCGTGTAGAGATAAACGTCATTAAGATTTTTAACTTCAGGCTCAATATCTCGAGGTACGGCAAGGTCAACCATGAAAATAGGTTTATGTTTGCGTTTTTTTATGGCGCTTTCCACTAAGCCCTTGCCTAAAATGGGTAATTGGCTTGCTGTTGAGGATACAATAATATCCGCTTCGGCAATATGCAGTGGTAATTCCGATAAGGCGATAGCGTAGCCATCAAATTGACTCGCTAGGGCGTGAGCTTTATCAAAAGTGCGGTTGGCAATGATAATACGACCTACGCCATTTTGATGTAAATGGCGTGCCGTAAGTTCAATGGTTTCGCCTGCACCAATTAAGATGGCTGTTTGTTCGCTAAGATTATCAAAAATTTGTTTACTCAGTTGTACGGCGGCAAAGGCAACAGAAACAGAACTAGAACCAATAGACGTATCAGTACGCACTTTTTTTGCAGTGGAGAACGTATGTTGAAAGAGTTTATCTAGCTCTTTGCCTAAAGTACCTGCTTGACTTGCTGTTTGGTAGGCAGTTTTCATTTGGCCTAAGATTTGAGGCTCACCTAAAATCATTGATTCAAGGCCGCTTGCAACACGAAACATATGGCGAATAAAGGCGTTGTCAGTATGTGCGTATAAGTAGGGTTGAAATTCAGTTTGATTTAGCTGACGGTTTTGGGCGATCCAATTGACGACAGGTAAAATATCGCTACCTTGTGTTGTACAGTAAATTTCGGTGCGATTGCAGGTCGATAAAATTGCTGCCTCTGATATAGTTTGTTGCTGCCAAAGCTCTTTAACTGCGTCGCTTAATATTTCAGCGGGGAACGCTAGGCGCTCTCGGACTGAAACCGGCGCTGTTGTATAATTAATACCTAATGCGAGAAATGTCATTTATGCCAGTTAATTCTTAAAGTTAGAGGATAAGCTTGAAATCATAAGTGAATAGTCTATTCTAAGGAACTTTATGAGTTTAGCCAAATGGAATAAATCATTGGTCCCATTTATTAAATTATAAAGTTAGTTATTTTTTAGGTTCAAGCTTTAAAAAAAGTTGCATAATTGTTCGTATAATATGTACAGTAAGCGGTGGCTGAGTCGTTGAGCAAATTTGTTTTACGACGTTTGTTGGGTTATGGCAATTCAAAATTAAGGAAATTTCATTGATAGTTTTAAAGGTAGTAACGATTGTTAGTGCGTTAATGCTTGCTGCTTGTGCAGCTATGCAGCCAGAAAATCAACCTAGTGCTGAGCAAACGATAGAGCCTGCTGCGCAGGTTGAGTTGAAAAAAATACCAGAGATAAAGACGGCAATTGATCCAGATGTCTTGTTTTTGTTGATGACGGCTGAGATTGCTGGGCAGCGTGGACAGTATGCACTGGCATTAGATGGGTATTTACGGGCTGCAAATAAAATTAAGGATGTCGAGGTTATTAAGCGAGCAGCTAAAATTGCAGTATATTTACAAGACATGCCTAAGTTAGAGCGGTCTTTGCAGTTATGGATGGAGGTTGATCCAGATAATTTGGAAGCCCATTATTTACTGGCTATTGAGGCAATAAAATCAGGTAATAAGGCGCGTGCAATTGAAAGCTTAGACTTTATTCTAGCTCGGGATGATAGTGATTTTGAGAGTAATACTTTAGCTATGCTTAAAGGCTTGCAGAAACCGGCAGAGTTAGCCTTGGCTTATCAGGTTTTTGAAGCGTTAAGTATCAAGTATCCTGGTAATGAAAAATTATATTTTGTGCAAGCGTTAATGGATGTGCAAGGCAAACGTAATAGACAGGCACAGTTAAAAATTGCCAAGGCGCTAGTGCTTGAGCCAAATTGGGTTAAGGCTTTATTATTACAGGCGCAGCTATATATTGTTCAGGGCAAGTTGGCAGAAGCGACCGAACTTTTACAGCGCGCTGATACGGAAAAGCCGCGCATGCAGATAAGAGAGCAAATAGCGCAGTTATTGATGCAGCAAGGGCGCTTTGATGAGGCGCAAGATGTTTTGCAGGATTTAATTGTGCAAGCACCTGAAAATAATGAATTAAAGTTTAAACTAGCTTTAGTGTATTTGCAGGTAGATAAAGAGGCGGAGGCGCGCGATATTTTAGAGGCTTTGGTTGATGATCCTGCGTATAGAGATAGAGCAGCATTTTACCTAGGTAGAATTGAGGCTAAGGCAAGGCATGCCAAAGAGGCATTGGAATGGTTTGATGGCATTGGTACGGACCCATATAAATATGAGGCTGGAATTAGTTCAATTTTAATTTTAATGGATGAGCAACGGTTTAAAAAAGGGCTACTTAGAGTGCAGCGCATGCAAACTGAGTATCTGCAGAAAAAAAGTGATTTAGTGCTGATTGAGTCGGAGATTTATAGTCAAATGCAGGCTTATGCAAAGGCCTTTGATGTACTGACTACAGCTTTACTGGAGGATGCTGATAATCATAAAATTCTTTATGCGCGAGCGTTGATTGCGGAGAAATTGGATAAGCTTGACGTTCTTGAGGATGATTTAAAGTATATTTTAGAGAAAAATCCAAATAATGTCAGTGCATTGAATGCGTTGGGTTATACCTTGGCAGATAAAACCAATCGTTATGCGGAAGCTAAGGTGTATTTGGATAAGGCGCTAGCGCTGAAGCCAAATGATGCAATCATAATGGATAGCTATGGGTGGCTGCTATTTAAGCTTAATAAAGTATCTGAGGCATATCAATATTTGCAGCGCGCGTATGAGTTGGAGCCTCAAGCTGAAATAGCTGCTCATTTAGTAGATGTCTTGTGGGTTATGGGGGAGGAGAGTGAGGCGCGAGCAATTTTGTCTGATGCATTGCAAAAAGATCCTAGCGACAGTCTGTTGATTGAAGTAAAAGAGCGTTTGCTGGGTAAGAATTAATGTTTAAAGTTTTAGTTGGTTTGCTGCTGTTCGGCTTAGTCGCTTGTTCATCAATTGAAACGTACCGTGTACGTCCGGAGTCATTAAAAAATAGGAGTTCGATAGACTTGCCGGCTTGGACGATGAGCGGGCGCTTATTAATTAAAGACCAAGAAGTGATGGCGGCTAATATTAATTGGCAGCATAAGTCGGCAGTCGATAAGTTAAAGCTAGCCGGTACTTTGGGCTTGGGAGCTATTTATATTGAGCTTAATGAGCAAGGCATACTTATAGATAAAGGTTACGGTGACAAACAGACCTCTATGGATGTAGATACATTTATTGCGCAGCAAATTGGTTTTGCCGTGCCGGTGACGGCTTTGCGTTGGTGGGTATTGGGTATGCCGATGGTGGGTGTGCCTGTCGTATGGTTTGAAGATGGTTTTGAACAATTGGGATGGCAAGTAATATATAGTTCATTTATGTCTACGCGGGTAGGCAAAATGCCACATAAAGTAAAGGTTGTAAAAGATAAAATAAACTTAAAATTAGTTGTAGATAAGTGGGAATTTGAATGAGCAAACAGATAGATTCAGAGTTGGGTTGGGGGGTAAGGTGGTCAGCACCTGCAAAGTTGAACTTAATGTTGCGCATAGTGGGTCGGCGAGAAGATGGTTATCACCTGTTGCAGACGGTCTTTCAAATTATTGATATTGATGATGGGTTGGTTTTTCATAAAACAAACGATAGTCGAGTGCACCTAAAAAAGACCATTCCTGGTATAAAGGAGGGAGATGATTTGACGGTTCGTGCAGCAAATATGTTGAAAAGTGAGGCAGGCTACCAAGGAGGCGTTTGTATAGATATTGAAAAAAACTTACCTATGGGGGGAGGACTTGGAGGAGGAAGCTCAGATGCAGCGACAGTTTTAGTGGTGTTAAATCAACTTTGGCAGTTGGGCTTGTCTAAGCAAAGGTTGATGGAATTGGGTATGAAACTGGGCGCTGATGTGCCTGTGTTTGTTGGTGGTGCAAGTGTTTGGGCTGAGGGTGTCGGGGAGCAATTAACTGAAATAAATTTGCCTGAGGCTTGGTTTGTTATTGTTAAACCAGATTGTCACGTGGACACTGGGGAAATATTTTCGACAAAAGGTTTGACAAGAGGTAGTAAATCAATCAAAATGTCCGAATTCCAATCGGGGCAGGTTGAAAATGACTGCCAAGAAGTGGTGGAGAATATCCATAGCGAAGTAAAAGAAGCTCTAATTGAGCTATCTCAATATGGTAATTCAAGGCTGACAGGCACGGGGGCTTGTGTATTTATCCAGTTTGATAAAAAACTGTCAGCTGAAAATGTATATAATAAACTTAATTCAAAGAGAGAAGTTTATTTAGCTAAAGGATTGGCAATTTCACCATTGCAAAAACAAATGAGTGAACTCTTTAATTTCTAAATAATGGGCTGTCGCCAAGCGGTAAGGCACGGGGTTTTGATCTCCGCATACCCAGGTTCGAATCCTGGCAGCCCAGCCATTTATCTTCCGTATTAAATCAACTCCATATAAGTGTGGGGTGTTCTGAATGAGTAATGCTTCAATGAGTGACGCTTCAATGATGGTTTTTTCTGGAAATGCTAACTTAGTGCTATCGAAAGATATTGCGCGACGATTAAGTATGCGTTTAGGGATGGCTACTGTGGGTCGCTTTAGTGATGGCGAAGTAATGGTGGAAATTGAGGAGAATGTAAGAGATAAAGATGTTTTTATTATTCAGCCAACTTGTGCTCCGACAAATGAGAATTTGATGGAATTGTTGGTTATGATTGATGCTCTTAAGAGGGCTTCAGCATCTAGAATCACGGCGGTTATGCCATATTATGGTTATGCTCGTCAAGATAGGCGGTCACGTTCGGCTCGAGTTGCGATTAGTGCAAAACTAGTTGCTAAAATGGTTGGCGTTTCGGGGGCGGATAGGGTGTTGACTGTCGATTTGCATGCGGATCAAATTCAGGGATTTTTCGATATTCCTGTTGATAATGTTTATGCGTCACCACTATTGTTGGGTGATGTTTGGCGTCAAAATTATAAAGATTTAATTGTTGTTTCTCCAGATGTAGGAGGTGTAGTCAGGGCGAGAGCGTTGGCAAAGCGGTTAGATGATGCGGATTTAGCAATTATAGATAAGCGCAGACCTAGAGCAAATGTTGCTGAGGTGATGCATATAATTGGTGATGTAAGTGGTAAGACCTGCGTTATGATTGATGATTTAGTAGATACGGCTGGGACGCTGTGTAGTGCGGCTTCTGCTTTGAAAAAGCAGGGTGCGGTTAGGGTGGTTGCATATTGTACTCATCCGGTGTTGTCGGGAAGGGCGATAGAGAATTTGCGCGGCTCTGAATTAGATGAATTGGTGGTGACTGATACGATTCCGTTGAATAAGGAAGCGGAAGCGCTGGGGAAGATACGGCAGTTAAGTGTTGCAGATATGTTGGCTGAAACAATTAGAAGGATAGCTGTTGGTGAATCGGTTAGTTCGCTGTATGTTGATTAGTATTTTAAAGTTGTTGTAGGGTGTGGAGAAGTTAGATGTCTAACGTATTTGAGTTTAATGCTGTAAGTCGAGTGACTGCTGGGACGGGCTCTGCTAAAGCTAGCCGTAGAAATGGCAATGTTCCTGCTGTTATTTATGGTGGTAATAATGAGCCAGAGTTGATTGAATTAAATCACAATGAGGTGGTAAAAAGTTTGGCGAATGAAGCAGTTTATTCGCATATTTTGAAGTTGAATGTTGGTGGTAAGGTCGAAAATGCAATTTTAAAGGATATGCAAAGGCATCCTGCAAAAACCCAGATTTTACATATGGATTTTATGCGTGTTGTTATGAGTGAAAAGTTAAAGTTAAATGTACCTTTGCACTTCATGAATGAAGAATTGTCTCCTGGTGTTAAAGAAGGGGGTGTTGTTATGCATTCAATGACTGAAGTTGAGATTGAGTGTCTGCCGGGGAATATTCCTGAGTATATAGAGGTTGATTTGACTGGGCTGCAGATTGGTGAGTCGATTCATTTGTCGCAGCTTATTTTAGTTGGTGGGCTTGAGATAGTTGCTTTAACTCACGGAGAAGATCATGACTTGCCTGTAGCTCAGGTAATGAAGTCTAAAGGTGCGTCTGAAGAAGATGCCGCAGCTGCTGAGGATGGCGATAGTGCGGCTACTGAAGAAGAAGTAGCGAGTGAATAGTGATTAAGCTTGTTGTTGGGCTGGGTAACCCAGGTCAAAAGTATGCAAAAACCCGGCATAATGCCGGGTTTTTGCTGTTAGATGAGTTGATAAGAGCGGGGAGTGCTTTTTTTTCGCCACAAAGTCGTTTTTTTGGTGAGTTGGCGGAGATGAGGGTAGGAGGGGGTAGGTTCTATTTATTAAAGCCTGCTACTTTTATGAATCGGAGCGGGCAGTCTGTTTCTGCGGTAATGAAATACTACAAGATTGAGCCTGACGAGGTTTTAGTATTGCATGATGAGCTGGACTTCGAGCTTGGGGTGCTTAAGCTTAAGTTTGGTGGTGGTCATGGTGGTCATAATGGGCTTAGAGATATTATTGCAGCAACAGGTTCTAAAGATTTTTTAAGGCTCAGGGTGGGTGTTGGCCGGCCGCAAGGATCACAAGCTGTCGCTGACTATGTCTTGTCGGATTTTACAAGGCGGGACTTTGAGTTGCTAATGTCTAGGTTTTCAGATTTTCATACGCTAATACCTTTGTTGTTGGCTGGGGATACGGAATCTGCAATGCACAAGTTGCATTCATAATAAGAAAATTTTAAAAAGGTTGACACGATAATTTATATCTAGCATAATGATGTTTCTGTATGGAGGGGTTCCCGAGCGGCCAAAGGGATCAGACTGTAAATCTGACGGCTCAGCCTTCGGAGGTTCGAATCCTCCCCCCTCCACCATTCAGAAAAGAATTCTGCGGGTGTAGTTCAATGGTAGAACTCCAGCCTTCCAAGCTGATCACGTGGGTTCGATTCCCATCACCCGCTCCAAAAAATCAAGCCCATATAGCTCAGAGGTAGAGCACTTCCTTGGTAAGGAAGAGGTCGCCGGTTCAATTCCAGCTATGGGCTCCAGTACGGCTGATTGTTGCAAACATTAAATTTAAAAAAAGGTCCTTGATAAAATGGCTAAAGAAAAATTTGAACGTAATAAACCACATGTTAACGTAGGGACAATCGGTCACGTTGATCATGGTAAAACAACTCTAACTGCTGCTTTAACGAAAGTTATGGCTGAAAAAATGGGTGGTGAGGTAAAGGCATTTGATCAAATTGATAATGCACCTGAAGAGCGTGAGCGCGGTATTACAATTGCAACATCACATGTTGAATATGAATCCGAAACGCGTCATTATGCGCATGTAGACTGTCCGGGTCACGCGGATTATGTGAAAAACATGATTACCGGTGCAGCACAGATGGATGGAGCAATCTTGGTTTGTGGTGCGACAGATGGCCCTATGCCGCAAACAAGAGAGCATATTCTTCTGTCTCGTCAGGTAGGCGTACCTTATATTGTTGTCTTCCTAAATAAAGCTGACTTACTAGCAGAGGACTGTGGTGGTGTTGGTACGGAAGAATACAACGAAATGCTTGAATTAGTTGAAATGGAGCTCCGTGAGTTATTAGACTTATATGAATTTCCTGGAGACGATACGCCAATTGTTGTTGGTTCAGCGTTAAAAGGATTAGAAGGTGATACAAGCGAGCTAGGTGTGCCGTCGATCATAAAGCTAGTCGCAGCGCTTGATGAATATATTCCTGAGCCTGTTCGAGCGATTGAAGGGGCATTTATTATGCCAATTGAAGATGTATTCTCAATTTCAGGTCGCGGAACCGTAGTAACAGGGCGTGTTGAGCGTGGTGTTGTTAAGGTTGGTGAAGAAATTGAAATTGTAGGAATTAAAGATACAGTAAAAACAACGTGTACGGGTGTTGAGATGTTCCGTAAGTTGTTGGATCAAGGCGAAGCTGGCGATAATGTTGGTATTCTATTGAGAGGTACAAAGCGTGAAGATGTTGAGCGTGGACAAGTATTAGCACATGTTGGGTCAATTAAGCCGCATACAAAATTTGCATCAGAAATTTACGTTTTATCAAAAGATGAAGGAGGGCGACATACGCCGTTCTTTAACGGATACCGTCCGCAGTTCTACTTCAGAACAACAGACGTGACGGGTGCTGTTGAGTTGCCAGAAGGAACTGAAATGGTCATGCCTGGTGATAACGTTTCTGTAGAAGTAACCTTAATTGCACCAATCGCAATGGAAGAAGGGTTGCGATTTGCTATTCGTGAAGGTGGTCGTACGGTTGGTGCGGGTGTTGTTGCAAAAATTATTGAGTAATTATAAAAAGTAAGTTATAATTATTCGCTCAAAGGTTTGTGCGTGTAGGTCAGTGGCTCAATTGGTAGAGTAGCGGTCTCCAAAACCGCGGGTTGTGGGTTCGAGTCCCTCCTGGCCTGCCACACGCATAACTTATATTTCAAAGTATTTCTCAAATAAAATCCAGTAAATGAATATTCAGGCAAATGAAGCTGCATCTGGCGGAGATGTACTTAAATATTTCTTGTCTCTTGTGCTATTATGTGCGGGTGTCGTAGCTTTCTATTATTTCTCAGATTATCTACAGTTATATAGGGTTCTTGGGGTGGTAGCCGTTGTGGTGATGTCATTAGCCATTATGATGACTACATCTATAGGGAGAAGGTCATTAGCGTTTGCACGTGAGGCGAGGCAAGAAGTAAGGAAAGTGGTTTGGCCTTCACGGTCTGAAACTACCCAAACCACTTTAATGGTATTTGCGATGGTAATCATTGTTGGCTTTATTATGTGGATACTGGATACGTTTTTGTTTTGGTCTATAACATCACTGACAAGTTAAAGAGGTTAAAGAATGGCCATTCGTTGGTATGTTGTTCATGCATATTCAAATTATGAAAAGAAAGTAAAGCAGTCATTAGAAGAGAAAATCCAAAGAGAAGGTTTAGAAGAGTTTTTTGGTAAAATTCTAGTTCCGACTGAAGAAGTAGTTGAGATGCGTATGGGGCAACAAAGGAAAAGTGAAAGAAAGTTTTTCCCTGGTTACGTATTGGTTCAAATGGAATTAACTGATGAAACATGGCATTTAGTTAAAGATGAGCCTAGAGTGTTAGGCTTTATTGGAGGCACTTCTGAACGACCTGCTCCCATTTCAAATCAAGAGGCGGAAAGGATTTTAAATAGGGTTGAAGAAGGAGTTAACAAGCCTAGGCCTAAAGTTTTATTTGAGGTTGGTGAAGTTGTTCGAGTTAATGATGGGCCATTTAAGGATTTTAATGGTGAAATCGAAGAGATTAACTACGAAAAAAACAAATTAAAAATTTCAGTGTTAATTTTTGGAAGGTCAACCTCAGTAGAACTCGGATTTAATGAAGTAGAAAAAGTTTAACCATCGAAGTGCCTTAAAAATCAAATCAGTCCTCATCATAATGATGGGGATTTTTTATCTATGGGGAGCTGAAAAGCGCTAGAACCCGAATAGGAGCAATAATGGCTAAAGAAGTCTCAGCATATATCAAGCTGCAAGTTAAAGCAGGTGAAGCAAACCCTAGTCCACCAGTGGGACCTGCATTAGGTCAACATGGTGTGAATATTATGGAGTTTTGTAAAGCATTTAATGCCAAAACTGCAGATACCGAGAAAGGCTTACCAATTCCAGTTGTAATTTCTGTATACAGCGACAAAAGTTTTACGTTTATTACTAAAACACCGCCAGCTTCAATTTTATTGAAAAAAGCTGCAGGTATCACTAGTGGAAGTGCTGTCCCTAATAAAACAAAAGTAGGTACTGTAACTCTTGCTCAAGTAGAAGAAATTGCGAAAACTAAAATGGAAGATTTGAATGCTACAAATCTTGAAACTGCAGTAAAAATTATTGCTGGTAGCGCCCGTAGTATGGGTCTTGTTGTGGAAGGTTTATAATGACTAAGTTATCTAAAAGAGCAAAAATTGCTATAGAAAAAGTTGATCCAACACGTCAATACCCTTTCGCTGAAGCGATTAAATTATTAAAAGAACTTTCAACAGTAAAATTTTCTGAGTCAGTCGACTTAAGTATTAATTTAGGTATTGATGCAAGAAAATCTGATCAAAATGTTAGAGGCGCAACTGTATTACCTAAAGGTTCAGGAAAGACGGTGAGAGTTGCTGTTTTTACGCAAGGTCCAAACGCTGAAGCTGCAAAAGAAGCAGGTGCAGATATTGTTGGTATGGAGGATCTGGCTGATCTAGTGAAAAAAGGTCAAATGGACTTTGATGTAGTTATTGCTTCCCCTGATGCAATGCGTGTTGTTGGTCAATTAGGCCAAGTATTAGGGCCAAGAGGCTTAATGCCTAACCCTAAAGTGGGGACTGTGACTCCAGATGTAGCAGGTGCAGTACGCAATGCGAAATCTGGCCAAGCTCGTTACCGTACAGATAAAGCCGGTATTATTCACTGTTCAGTAGGTAAGATTGATTTTACTGCAGAAGATATTAAAACAAACCTAGAAGCAGTTGTAGCTGATTTAGTAAAAGCTAAGCCGAGTGCAGCTAAGGGCGTTTATTTAAAGAAAATTAGCTTATCGACTACGATGGGGCCTGGTGTAACTTTAGATTTAAGTAGTATTGAATGTTAAGGAGAGGGAGAAATAACCTAAGACATTATGATGTAGGATTTTTTTTGTATTCAAGCCGCAACAACAGAGTACAGATAAAAAAACAAGTCAAAATACTTAAGTTAAAAAGCCTTCATTCCTGAAGTATAAATTTTGGTTGCCAGCTTTGTTGGTAACCATCAAAGACCGTAGGTGCGTAATGCTTAAATAAACGCCTACGTAGATGGGAGCTGTAACTAGGAAACTGGTGAAGAACCCGTTGGGGTGCATCTACTAAGATGTGTTTTATAAAACTGATGAAAATCAGTAAGAACGGAGAAAATTGTGGCCTTAGCATTAGATGGCAAAAAAGCTGTCGTAGAGGAAGTTGCTCCATACGCTGCTAAAGCGCATTCTGCTGTTGCAGCTGAATATCGTGGGCTAACTGTAGCTGAATTAACGCAGTTACGGATAGTTGCAAGAGAGACAGGTGTTTATTTGCGTGTCGTTAAAAATACATTGGCAAAACGTGCGGTTGCTGGAACTCAATTTGAATGCATGCAAGAAAAAATGGTTGGACCATTAATTCTAGCTTTTTCAATGGAAGATCCAGGTTCTGCTGGTCGTTTAATCAATGATTTTTCGAAAACAAATGAAAAGCTGATAGCTAAAATTGTATCAATAGATGGCCAAGCATACGATGGTTCTGAATTGGCACGATTAGCAAGTCTACCAACGCGGGATCAAGGTATTAGTATGATTATGGCGTTGATGTTAGCTCCTGTAGGAAAACTAGCTCGTACTTTAGTTGCTTTAAAAGAGCAGCGTGGAGAAGGGTCGGTAAGTGCAGGAAGTGAAGCAGAAGTAGTGTCAGAAGCGGCAGAATAAGCTTTTATAACCAGTTTACAACTTAATATTTGAGGAATTACGAATGGCTATCTCACAAGAAGATATCTTGGAAGCAGTATCTAATATGACTGTAATGGAAATCGTTGATTTGATTTCTGCAATGGAAGAGAAATTTGGTGTATCTGCGGCAGCTCTTGCTGCAGGCCCAGCGGCTGGCGGTGATGCTGCCGCTGCAGAAGAAAAAACTGATTTTGATGTTGTTATGACATCTTTTGGTGCTAATAAAGTTGCTGTTATTAAAGCAGTGCGTGCAATTACAGGCCTTGGCTTGAAAGAAGCAAAAGGTGCAGTTGAAGGTTGTCCTACTGTATTAAAAGAAGGTGTAAGCAAAGAAGATGCTGAAGCAGTTAAAGCTCAGTTAGAAGAAGCGGGAGCTTCTGTCGAAATTAAATAATTTTGACAAAATACTCTAAGCAGTAACTGTGATATGGGCTGGTGATTACTTAAGTAGTCATCGGCCTTTTACTGTTTTTAATGACCTGAATTCAACACTTACACTTGAAAAGGATAAGGAAGTAATATGGCTTACTCTTTTACTGAAAAAAAACGCCTCAGAAATAATTTTGGAAAAGCAAACGAGGCATTAGAGGTTCCTTATTTGCTTGAAACGCAAATCAAATCCTATGAAGGCTTTCTACAGACAGGCGTAAAGCCGGCAAAAAGACAGGATGCTGGTCTACATGCGGCATTTTCCAGTGTATTTCCGATTGAAAGTCATTCTGGGTATGCTGTTTTAGAATATGTTAAATACAATTTAGGCGAGCCTGTTTTTGATGTGCGAGAGTGTCAGCAACGTGGTGCAACCTTTGCTGCGCCGTTGCGAGTTGTTGCGCGCTTAGTTATTTATGATAAAGATGCGCCCGGTAGTACAAAGGTTGTTAAAGATATAAGAGAGCAAGAAGTTTACATGGGTGAATTACCATTGATGACGGAAAATGGTACCTTTGTAATCAACGGGACAGAGCGAGTTATTGTTTCTCAGCTGCACCGTAGCCCCGGTGTCTTTTTTGATCATGATAAGGGTAAAACACACTCTTCAGGAAAATTACTACTTAATGCACGAGTAATTCCTTATCGTGGTTCATGGTTAGATTTTGAGTTTGACCATAAGGATTGCATTTTCGTTAGAATCGATCGTCGTCGTAAAATTCCTGCAACAATTTTATTGCGTGCATTGGGTTATGACAATGAACAAATCATTAAAATGTTCTTTGAATTTAATACTTATAGTATTGGTAGTGAAGAAATCAAACTGCATTTAATTCCTGAAAGGTTAAGAGGCGAGATAGCAACATTCGACCTCAAGCATGGCGGAGTCGTGCTGGTTGAAGAAGGGCGAAGAATTACTGCAAAACATATTAGAAAAATGGATAAAGCTAATATTGAGCGTTTAGACATTCCTAGGCATTACCTGGTGGGTAGTGTCCTAGCAACTAATATTATAGATGAGTCATCTGGCGAGTTAATTGCCAAGGTAAATGATGAAATAACAGACGAGTTACTAGATAAGTTGATTGCAGAAGGTGTTACAGAAATTAAGACACTTTATGTAAATGATTTAGACCGTGGTGCATATATATCAGATGCGATGCGTTTAGATTCTACGACTAATCGTTTAGAGGCGTTGATTGAAATATACCGTATGATGCGCCCTGGCGAGCCGCCAACAAAAGACTCAGCAGAGAACTTGTTTAATAACTTGTTTTTTACGGAAGAAAGGTATGATTTATCAGCTGTAGGGCGAATGAAATTTAATCGCCGTTTAAATATTTCAGGTGATGTGGGGGCTGGTACTTTAAGTAAAGAAGATATTATTGCTGTATTAAATGAATTAATTGCCATTAGAAATGGTAATGGCGTTGTTGATGATATCGATCATTTAGGTAATCGCCGAGTAAGATCTGTTGGTGAAATGATTGAAAACCAATTTAGAGTTGGTTTGGTTAGGGTTGAAAGGGCGGTAAGAGAGCGTTTGACTTTGGCTGACTCTGAGGGATTGATGCCACAAGAAATTATTAATGCTAAGCCAGTTTCTGCGGCCGTAAAAGAATTTTTCGGTTCCAGTCAGCTCTCACAGTTTATGGATCAAAATAATCCATTATCTCAGGTAACTCATAAGCGACGTGTATCGGCTTTAGGGCCTGGCGGTTTGGCGAGAGAGAGAGCTGGATTTGAAGTTCGAGATGTACATACAACTCATTATGGTCGAGTATGCCCAATTGAAACACCAGAGGGACCAAATATTGGTTTGATTAACTCTTTGGCTGTTTATGCACGTACTAATGAATATGGTTTTTTAGAAACGCCTTATCGTAAAGTGGTCGATGGTCTAGTTACTCAGCAAGTTGACTATTTGTCAGCAATTGAAGAAGGTACCTTTGTTATTGCTCAGGCCAGTGTTCCGGTAGACGATAATGGTAGGTTAGTTGAGGGTTTGGTATCTTGTCGCTATAGAGATGAGTTTACTTTATTGTCCTCTGACTCTGTAGAATATATGGATGTATCGGCAAAACAGATTGTGTCTGTCGCCGCGTCAATCGTTCCATTTTTAGAGCATGATGATGCGAATAGAGCTTTGATGGGTTCTAATATGCAGCGTCAAGCAGTTCCTATTCTAAAAGCAGAAAAGCCAATTGTGGGAACAGGTATGGAGCGTACGGTTGCTAAAGACTCAGGGGTAACAGTGGTTGCAGCACGTGGTGGACGCATTGAAACTGTTGATGCAAGCCGAATCGTAGTGCGTGTGAGTGATGCTGAAACTGAGGCTGGTGAAGCAGGTGTAGATATTTATAATTTAATTAAATATGTGCGTTCAAATCAAAATACATGTATCAACCAAAAGCCACTCGTTAAGCCGGGTGATATTGTTGCTGCTGGTGATATTATGGCTGATGGACCTTCTACTGATATGGGAGAGTTGGCATTAGGACAAAATATGCTGATTGCTTTTATGCCTTGGAATGGCTATAACTTCGAGGATTCAATCCTTGTTTCAGAGCGTGTCGTAAAAGAAGATCGTTTTACTTCGATTCATATTGAAGAAAAAACCTGTATTGCACGTGACACAAAACATAGCCCAGAAGAAATTACAGCCGATATTCCTAATGTCAGCGAAGAAGCTTTATCAAAACTAGATGAGTCAGGTATTGTTTATGTGGGTGCTGAAGTTAAAGGTGGTGATATCCTAGTAGGTAAAGTTACCCCTAAAGGTGAATCGCAACTTACACCGGAGGAAAAGTTACTCAGAGCAATCTTTGGTGAAAAAGCAGCCGATGTTAAAGATACATCGTTGCGAGTGCCGGGTAGCATTCGTGCCACGGTTATTGATGTACAAGTTTTTACGCGGGATGGCGTAGAAAAAGATAAGCGTGCTTTAGCTAATGAAGCAGCTGCGATTAAAAGTTATAAGAAAGATTTAAATGATCAGTTAGCTATTGTAGAGAAAGATATTTATCAGCGTACAGCGACATTGATTATCGGTGAAAAGGCGCTGTCAGGGCCTAATAGCCTGAAATCTGGAACGGTTATAACTCAAGAGTATTTAAATTCAGTTAAGCATTCTGAGTGGCCGAATATCAAAATGGAGAGTGAAGAACTTAATGTGCAGCTTGAAGGTCTGAATGCGCAAATCGTTAAATTACGTAAAGAATTTGATGAAAGGTTTGAAGTAAAACGCAAAAAAATCACTATGGGCGATGATTTAGCGCCGGGTGTTTTGAAAATGGTTAAGGTTTATTTGGCTGTTAAAAAACGAATTCAGCCGGGTGATAAAATGGCCGGACGACATGGAAATAAAGGGGTTATTTCAAGAATCAACCCTATTGAAGATATGCCGTTTACAGCTGACGGAACGCCGATTGATATTGTTTTGAACCCATTAGGTGTGCCTTCGCGAATGAACGTAGGGCAGGTATTGGAGACTCATTTAGGCTGGGCAGCTAAAGGACTGGGCATTAAAATTGGTAAAATGCTCGAGGCTCAAGCAGCGGTCAAAGATATAAGAGATTATTTGGATAAAATCTATAACAGTAGTGGTCAAAGTGAAGATTTAGATTCTTTCTCGGATGCTGAAATTATTGAGATGGCAAAAAATCTTGTTGCTGGTGTGCCAATGGCGTCGCCTGTTTTTGATGGTGCAAGTGAAGAGGAGATTCGCTATATGCTCAAACTCGCGGACTTACCAGAAAGCGGTCAAACAAAACTGTATGATGGTTTAACTGGCGATGCGTTTGAGCGTGATGTAACGGTAGGGTATATGCATATGCTGAAGCTGAATCATTTAGTTGACGATAAAATGCATGCGCGTTCAACTGGACCATATAGCTTAGTTACTCAGCAGCCTTTAGGTGGTAAAGCGCAGTTTGGTGGTCAGCGTTTTGGTGAAATGGAAGTCTGGGCACTTGAGGCGTATGGAGCGGCTTATACTTTACAAGAAATGTTAACTGTTAAATCAGATGATGTGACAGGTCGTACTCGTATGTATAAAAATATTGTAGATGGTAACCATCAAATGGAGGCAGGTATGCCTGAATCATTTAATGTACTACTCAAGGAAATTCGCTCGTTAGCTATCAATATTGAAGTGTAATAGCGCTTATTTTATTAAGTTAAAGAATAGTATAGTCAACGAGTTCTGGTTAGGCCAGGTAACAAACTAAGGGGATAAGCTTTTGAAAGATTTATTAAATTTCTTAAAACGCCAAAATAAATCTGCTGATTTTGATGAAATCAGTATAGGTTTAGCGTCACCAAACCAAATTAGATCGTGGTCTTATGGTGAAGTAAAGAAGCCAGAAACAATCAATTATCGTACTTTTAAACCTGAGCGTGATGGTTTGTTTTGTGCCAAAATTTTTGGTCCGGTTAGTGATTACGAGTGCTTATGTGGTAAATACAAGCGATTGAAACATCGCGGTGTAATTTGTGAGAAATGTGGCGTAGAAGTTACTTTATCCAAAGTGCGTCGTGAGCGAATGGGGCATATTGAACTGGCAAGTCCAGTTGCGCATATTTGGTTTTTGAAGTCCTTACCTTCGCGCATCGCACTTTTATTAGATATGACATTGCGCGAAATTGAGCGTGTTTTGTATTTTGAGTCATTTGTGATTCTTGATGAAGGTATGACACCTTTGGAAAGAAAGAAGTTAATGACCGATGAAGAATACTTAGATGCCTTTGAGGAGTATGGTGATGATTTCGTGGCCAAAATGGGTGCGGAAGCTATTTATGAACTATTAAAGTCAATTGATATTAAAGCTGAAGTAGATCAGTTAAGGGAGGATATTAATAGTACTAACTCAGAGACTAAAATTAAGAAATACTCAAAACGTTTGAAAGTTCTTGAGTCGTTACTGGGTTCTTCTAATCGTCCTGAGTGGATGGTGATGAATGTATTGCCAGTATTACCGCCTGAGTTAAGACCATTAGTTCCATTAGATGGTGGTCGTTTTGCAACATCTGATTTAAATGATTTATATAGACGTGTTATTAATAGAAATAATCGACTACATCGTTTATTAGACTTAAGTGCGCCTGATATCATTATTCGTAATGAAAAGAGAATGCTGCAAGAATCAGTTGATGCACTCTTGGATAATGGTCGGCGTGGTCGAGCGATAACGGGTACCAATAGACGCCCGTTAAAGTCACTTGCCGATATGATTAAAGGGAAGCAGGGACGATTTAGGCAAAATTTACTAGGTAAGCGAGTTGATTACTCCGGGCGTTCAGTTATTGTTGTTGGGCCGACCTTAAGGTTACACCAGTGCGGTTTACCTAAAAAAATGGCATTAGAATTATTTAAGCCTTTTATTTTTAGTAAGTTACAATTGCGTGGGTTAGCGACGACAATTAAAGCTGCCAAGAAAATGGTAGAAAGTGAGAGCGCTGAGGTTTGGGATATTCTTGAAGAGGTTATTCACGAGCATCCAATTATGCTTAATAGAGCGCCAACTCTTCACAGGCTAGGCATTCAGGCGTTTGAGCCTACCTTAATTGAAGGTAAGGCGATTAATTTGCACCCATTAGTATGTAGCGCATTTAATGCTGATTTTGATGGTGATCAGATGGCGGTCCATGTGCCACTATCAATTGAGGCGCAGATTGAATGTCGCACCTTAATGATGGCGACTAATAACATTCTGTCCCCAGCGAATGGTGAGCCAATTATTAATCCATCTCAGGATGTCGTATTAGGCTTGTATTATATGAGCCGTGAAAAATTAAAAGCTAAAGGTGATGGGTCTTATTTTAGTAATGCAGATGAGGTAATGAGGGCGCTTGATGCTAAAGCTGTTGAGCTGCAATCAAAGATTCTCGTAAGAATTACTGAACAAGTTAAGAATGATGCCGGTGAGTTAGAACCTAAAATTACGCGTATTGAAACAACAGTAGGTCGAGTTTTAATTTGGGATGTTGTGCCTGATGGTATGCCATTTGAAGTCGTTAACTGTGATATGACTAAGAAGAATATCTCGCGCTTGCTAGATTATAGTTATCGTCATTTAGGTAATAAAAGTACGGTTGTTCTTGCAGACCAGATTATGTATCTTGGTTTTAAATATGCAACGCGTTCAGGTATTTCATTCGGTATTAATGATATGGAAATCCCGAAAGAGAAGTCGCAGATTCTATCGGAGGCTGAAAAGGAGGTTATTGAAATCCAGAGTCAATATGCATCTGGTTTAGTGACGGATGGGGAGCGCTATAATAAGGTTGTTGATATTTGGTCGCATGCCAATGAGAAGGTTGCTAAGGTGATGATGGATGCTTTGGGAACGGATGAAGTAATTGATGATGATGGTGCTGTTTTAAAGCAAAAATCATTTAACTCAGTATTTATGATGGCTGAATCAGGGGCTAGGGGCTCTGCGGCTCAGATTCGTCAACTTGCAGGTATGCGTGGTTTGATGGCGAAGCCAGATGGCTCAATCATTGAAACACCAATTACTGCGAACTTTAGAGAAGGTTTGGATGTATTGCAGTACTTTATTTCAACGCATGGTGCGCGTAAAGGTTTGGCTGATACAGCACTTAAAACTGCGAATTCAGGCTATTTAACGCGTAGATTAGTTGATGTTGCTCAAGATTTAGTTATCAATGGCGTTGATTGTGGTACGACCAATGGTATGTTAATGGCGCCAATTATTGAGGGGGGGGATGTAGTTGAGTCATTGTCAGAGCGAGTGTTGGGTCGAGTTGTTATCGGTGATGTGTTAAATGCAACGACCGGAGAGTTGGTTGTAGCAGATGGTACTTTATTGGATGAGCAGTATGTAGCGAAGTTAGAAAGCAATAGTATTGATGATGTGTATATTCGATCGATTATTACATGTGATAATCGGCATGGTGTTTGTGCTAAATGTTATGGTCGTGACTTAGGTCGTGGCCAGATGGTTAATAGTGGTGAGGCGGTTGGTGTTATTGCTGCGCAGTCTATTGGCGAGCCTGGTACACAGTTAACTATGCGTACTTTCCACATTGGTGGTGCGGCATCTCGACAAGTTGCAATTAGTAATGTTCAGGTTAAATCTAATGGCCTAATTAAATTACATAACCTTAAAACTGTAGAGAATCGCGAAGGAAATTTAATCGCTGTTTCTAGGTCAGGAGAAGTCGGGGTTATGGATGAATATGGACGTGAGAAAGAGAAATATAAAATCCCTTATGGGGCTGAATTAACTTGCCGCGATGGAAGTGAAGTAAAAGCAGGTGATATTGTTGTAAGTTGGGATCCGCATGTACATCCGGTTATTTCAGAAGTTGCTGGTTTCGTACAATTGATAGATTTTGAGCCTGGGCTATCAGTTCAGGAGGTTTCTGATGAGATCACAGGCGTAAGTTCAGTTACGGTGTTGGATCCTAAGCAGCGTGTAAGTGCAGGTAAGGATTTGCGACCATTAGTGAGACTGGTTGATGTTGCGGGCGAAGAAATCATGTTGCCGAATACTGACTTAACCGCGCAATACGTATTGCCGTCTGGTTCAATTGTTGCTGTAAAGAATGGTGCTGAAATTCATGTCGGTGATGTATTGGGAAGAATTCCTCAAGCATCGAGTAAAACGCGTGATATTACAGGGGGTTTACCTAGGGTTGCAGATTTGTTTGAAGCGAGAAAGACGAAAGATCCTGCTATTTTAGCGGAAGCAACTGGGGCAGTAAGTTTTGGTAAGGAAACAAAAGGTAAGCAAAGAGTTATTATTACTGACTCTGAAGGTGAGCAGTATGAAACCTTAGTGCCTAAATGGCGACATATTACGGTATTTGAAGGTGAATTTGTTGATAAGGGCGAGACTATTGCTGAGGGTGAGTTGACGCCACATGATATTTTGCGTTTGCGTGGTGTGACCGAGTTAACAACATACTTAGTAAAAGAGATACAGGATGTATATCGTTTGCAAGGTGTGAAAATTAATGACAAGCACATAGAAGCAATTATTCGTCAAATGTTGCGTAAAGTTGAGATTACAGCAGCGGGAGATAGTAATTATACAAAAGGTGATCAAGTTGAGAAGGCAGCTGTTAAGGTCATAAATGATCAATTAGAGTCTGATGGGAAGGTTCCTGCCAGTTATGATCCTATTTTATTAGGTATTACCAAAGCATCTTTAGCAACGGAATCATTTATATCTGCAGCATCTTTTCAAGAAACCACTAGAGTCTTAACTGATGCGGCTGTTCGAGGGTTGAAAGATCCATTGTATGGACTTAAAGAAAATGTAATTGTAGGGCGTTTAATTCCTGCAGGAACAGGCTTGGCATTTCACGAAGCAAGAAGAAAGCGCCAATTAAAGCAAGAAGTGTCGATGAACACTTCGGAGGAAGTGAAAACCTCAGGTGCGGTTGTAGATGCAGAAGAAGCACTAAAGCAAGCCTTAAATGCGGAATAGTAATATAAATCTTGACTTTACATGAGCGGGGCATATAAAATGTCCTGCTCAATAGAGTTATTATAAATAATTGTAGTACGCTTATGTGTGTACTCAGCAGAAATATGCAAGACGGAGTAATTTAACTTATGGCTACCATTAACCAGTTGGTTCGTAAGCCGCGCGCTAGAAAGGCAGAAAAAAGCAATGTACCCGCACTTGAGGCTTGTCCTCAAAGGCGGGGTGTTTGTACGCGAGTTTATACAACAACACCAAAAAAACCAAATTCAGCTTTACGTAAAGTTGCTCGTGTAAGACTAACAAGTGGGGCAGAGGTTAGTAGTTATATTGGCGGTGAAGGGCATAATCTGCAAGAGCATAGTGTTGTGCTGATACGCGGTGGCAGGGTAAAAGATTTGCCAGGTGTTCGTTATCACGTAGTTCGCGGAAGTTTAGATACTTCAGGTGTGGCTAGTCGTAAATGTGGTCGTTCTAAGTACGGCACAAAAAAACCTAAGAAATAAGTTGGTGAATTAAATGTCAAGAAGAAGAGCGGCGATAAAACGCAACGTTTTACAAGATCCAAGATATGGAAGTACTACCTTAACTAAGTTTATGAACATGGTTATGGTTGATGGTAAGAAATCAGTTGCTGAAAAAATTGTATACGGTGCACTTGAAGCGATTGAAAGTAAAGGTCATGCTGAGCCATTAGAGGTTTTCACTAAGGCTTTAGAAAATATTCAGCCTCGTGTTGAAGTTAAATCAAGACGTGTGGGTGGAGCAACTTATCAGGTTCCTGTCGAAGTTAGGCCAACTCGTCGTGTCGCACTGGCTATGCGTTGGTTGATCGATGCTTCGCGTAAGAGAAATGAAAAAAACATGCCATTGAAATTGGCTGGTGAAATGATGGATGCTGTTGAAGGTCGTGGGTCGGCCTCTAAAAAGCGTGAAGATACGCACAGAATGGCTGAAGCAAATAAAGCATTCTCTCATTATCGTTGGTAAGGTAGGATCTTAGGGTGGCACGTATAACGCCGATTGAGAAATATCGGAATATAGGTATTATGGCTCATATTGATGCGGGTAAAACCACAACGACAGAGCGAATTTTGTATTATACAGGTGTGTCACATAAGATTGGTGAGGTTCATGATGGCTCTGCTGTTATGGATTGGATGGAGCAAGAGCAAGAGCGTGGAATTACTATTACTTCTGCGGCAACAACTTGTTTTTGGTCTGGAATGGAAGGTCAGTTTGATAAGCATCGCATTAACATTATAGATACTCCGGGGCATGTTGATTTCACGATTGAGGTTGAGCGTTCGCTGAGGGTTCTAGATGGTGTTTGTGCAGTGTTTTGTGCGGTTGGTGGTGTTGAGCCGCAGTCAGAAACGGTTTGGCGGCAGGCAAATAAATATGCTGTGCCAAGAATTGTTTTTATAAATAAAATGGATCGTATTGGGGCTGACTACTTTAGGGTTGTTGCTCAAATTACATCAAGATTAGCGGGACATCCTGTTGTCATGCAAATCCCGGTTGGCTCTGAAGATGAGTTTTCTGGTGTTGTAGATTTGTTGAAAATGAAAGCGATATATTGGCGCTCTGCTGATATGGGGGTGGCTTTTACTGAAGAAGGGATTCCCGAAAATTTGCAAGAAACGGCAATGGAGTGGCGTGAAAAGTTGGTTGAGGCAGCGGCTGAAGCTAATGATGAATTGATGGAAAAATATCTTGATTCCGGTGAGCTTAGTCTTACAGAAATTAAGTCCGGGCTAAGGTTAAGAACACTAGCAAACGAAATAGCCCCAGTTTATTGTGGTTCCGCTTTTAAGAATAAGGGTGTGCAGAATGTTCTGGATGGCGTGATTGAGTATCTACCTTCCCCCGCTGAAGTTAAGCCTATAATAGGAAATGATGAATCAGGTGGTGAGCTAGTTAGAAAGGCTTCTGATGATGAGCCTTTTTCTGCTTTGGCATTTAAAATTGCAACGGATCCATTTGTCGGGGTTTTGACCTTTTTTAGGGTTTATTCCGGAGTATTGCAGTCTGGCAGTGTTGTCTATAATGTACTTAAAGGTAAGCGCGAGCGAGTAGGGCGCTTATTGCAGATGCATGCCAATAGTCGAGAGGATATTGTCGAGGTAAGAGCTGGAGATATTGCGGCAGCAGTTGGCTTTAAGGATGTTACGACTGGCGAAACATTGTGTGATGAAGGCGCAAAAATAATTTTGGAGAAGATGGATTTTCCAGAGCCAGTAATTTCGATAGCAGTTGAACCTAGGACGAAGGCAGATCAAGATAAATTAGCAGATGCGCTAAATAGACTGGCTAAGGAAGATCCTTCATTTCGTGTTGCATCAGATGAAGAGTCAGGGCAAGTGATAATCTCAGGGATGGGTGAATTACATCTAGAAATTATTGTAGATCGCATGAAGAGGGAGTTTGGTGTAGGGGTGAATGTAGGTTCTCCTCAGGTTTCCTATCGTGAGAGCATAAAGGCTTCGACTGAGCAAGAAGGTAAGTTTATCCGTCAGTCGGGAGGTAAAGGGCAGTACGGGCATGTGGTACTAAAACTGGAGCCAAGGGATTTGGGTTCTGGTTATTCTTTTGTAAACAAGATTGCAGGTGGATCTATTCCAAAAGAATATATCCCTGCTATAGAAAATGGAATTCAAGAGCAAATGAAAAATGGTGTCCTCGGCGGGTTTCCTGTTGTGGATGTTATGGTAACTTTGCTTGATGGTTCTTATCATGATGTAGACTCTAATGAGATGGCGTTTTCGATTGCTGGGTCCATGGCTTTTCGTGATGGTACAAAGCATGCTAAACCGGTATTGCTTGAGCCTATAATGAAAGTAGAAATCATGACTCCTGAAGATTATATGGGAGATGTAGTAGGGGATATAAATCGGCGTAGAGGTATTGTATTGGGTATGAACGATACGCCAACAGGTAAGACAATTAACTGCGAAGTGCCGTTAGCTGAAATGTTTGGTTATGCAACTGACTTACGTTCAGCAACTCAAGGGCGTGCTACTTACAGTATGCAATTTGAAAAATATAATGAGACACCTGCAAATGTTGCAAGTGCAATTATTGATAAAACTTCATAAGAATTGATATTAAAAAAGGTATTGGCTAATGGCTAAAGAAAAATTTGAACGTAATAAACCACATGTTAACGTAGGGACAATCGGTCACGTTGATCATGGTAAAACAACTCTAACTGCTGCTTTAACGAAAGTTATGGCTGAAAAAATGGGTGGTGAGGTAAAGGCATTTGATCAAATTGATAATGCACCTGAAGAGCGTGAGCGCGGTATTACAATTGCAACATCACATGTTGAATATGAATCCGAAACGCGTCATTATGCGCATGTAGACTGTCCGGGTCACGCGGATTATGTGAAAAACATGATTACCGGTGCAGCACAGATGGATGGAGCAATCTTGGTTTGTGGTGCGACAGATGGCCCTATGCCGCAAACAAGAGAGCATATTCTTCTGTCTCGTCAGGTAGGCGTACCTTATATTGTTGTCTTCCTAAATAAAGCTGACTTACTAGCAGAGGACTGTGGTGGTGTTGGTACGGAAGAATACAACGAAATGCTTGAATTAGTTGAAATGGAGCTCCGTGAGTTATTAGACTTATATGAATTTCCTGGAGACGATACGCCAATTGTTGTTGGTTCAGCGTTAAAAGGATTAGAAGGTGATACAAGCGAGCTAGGTGTGCCGTCGATCATAAAGCTAGTCGCAGCGCTTGATGAATATATTCCTGAGCCTGTTCGAGCGATTGAAGGGGCATTTATTATGCCAATTGAAGATGTATTCTCAATTTCAGGTCGCGGAACCGTAGTAACAGGGCGTGTTGAGCGTGGTGTTGTTAAGGTTGGTGAAGAAATTGAAATTGTAGGAATTAAAGATACAGTAAAAACAACGTGTACGGGTGTTGAGATGTTCCGTAAGTTGTTGGATCAAGGCGAAGCTGGCGATAATGTTGGTATTCTATTGAGAGGTACAAAGCGTGAAGATGTTGAGCGTGGACAAGTATTAGCACATGTTGGGTCAATTAAGCCGCATACAAAATTTGCATCAGAAATTTACGTTTTATCAAAAGATGAAGGAGGGCGACATACGCCGTTCTTTAACGGATACCGTCCGCAGTTCTACTTCAGAACAACAGACGTGACGGGTGCTGTTGAGTTGCCAGAAGGAACTGAAATGGTCATGCCTGGTGATAACGTTTCTGTAGAAGTAACCTTAATTGCACCAATCGCAATGGAAGAAGGGTTGCGATTTGCTATTCGTGAAGGTGGTCGTACGGTTGGTGCGGGTGTTGTTGCAAAAATTATTGAGTAAGAAATATGTCTAGCCAAACCATTAGAATAAGCCTGAAAGCATTTGATCATAAATTGATTGATCAGTCTGCAGGTGAGATTGTTGAGACAGCAAAAAGAACTGGGGCGCAAGTTAAGGGTCCTATTCCGCTACCAACAAAACATGAGCGTTTTACAATTCTAACTTCTCCGCATGTAAATAAAGATGCGCGTGATCAGTATGAATTGAGAACATATAAACGTCTACTCGATATTATCGAGCCTACTGATAAAACAGTAGATACGCTGATGAAGTTAGATTTAGCGGCAGGTGTTGACGTTAAAATAAAGCTTATTTAAGCTTTGTGTAATAAGAGGGTTTAACTATGGCATTAGGTCTAATTGGTCGTAAATGTGGAATGACTCGTGTATTTTTGGAAGATGGAACTTCAGTTCCAGTCTCAGTAATACAAGTTGAGTCAAATAGAGTTTCTCAGGTTAAAGGTCTTGAGGTTGATGGTTATCGTGCAGTGCAAGTTGCTGCTGGTGAAAAGAAGTCATCAAAAGTAAATAAAGCAATGGCTGGTCATTATGCTGCAGCAAATATGACTGCTGGTCGTGGTTTGTGGGAGTTCAGATTAGGTGATGGTGAAGGCGAAGAATTGAAAGTGGGTTCTGAATTAACTGTTGAGTTGTTCTCTAATGGTCAGGTTGTAGATGTTCAAGGCACAAGCATAGGTAAGGGTTTTGCTGGTGGTATTAAGCGTCATAACTTCGGTATGCAAGATGCAACACATGGTAACTCGCTATCACATAGATCAAATGGATCTATTGGTATGTGTCAGACGCCAGGTAGAGTATTTAAAGGCAAGAAAATGTCTGGACATATGGGTGCTGAGAAAGTTACAACTCAAAATCTAACAATCCATTCAATAGATACTGAAAGAGGCCTTGTATTAGTGAAAGGTTCGATTCCAGGAGCTAAAGGTGGGGATGTTATTTTGACTCCTGCAGCAAAGAAAAAAAATAAAGGATAAGTCATGAGTTTGAAAGTACCGGCACTAAATAGTGCAGACTCTGCCGGTGAGGTAGAGGTTAGTGAGGGTGTTTTTGGGAAAGATTACAATGAAGCCCTAATTCATCAGTTGGTAGTCAAGACTATGGCTGGTCAGCGCTCAGGAACAAAAGCTCAAAAAAATAGAGCTGATGTGAGTGGTGGTGGAGCTAAGCCTTGGAAACAAAAAGGTGCGGGTCGCGCAAGATCTGGTACAATACGCAGTCCACTTTGGAAAGGTGGTGGTGCGACATTTGCTGCTCGACCAAGATCATTTGATCAAAAGTTAAACAAAAAGATGTATCGCGCAGGAATTCGTTCTATTTTGTCTGAATTATTGCGTTCAAATCGTTTGTTGGTAAGCTCTGATATCATTCCTACGACGCCTAAAACTAAAGAGTTAGCGGCAAAATTGAAAGATTTTGGTAGTTCTCGGGTGCTGATCGTTGCTGATGAGCTAGATGAAAATATATACTTATCTTCAAGAAATATTGCACGATTAGAAGTGACTACAGCAAGCGAACTTGACGCTGTTATGTTAATTGCTGCTGAAAATGTAATTGCTACACCCGCAGCATTGAAAGCGATTGAGGCGCAGTTGTTATGAGTATAGAATTTAATCTTTCGAATGTAATAAAGGCACCAGTAATATCTGAAAAGAGTACTGTTGCGGCAGAAAATCAAAATAGATTCGTCTTTAAAGTGGCTAGCGAAGCAACGAAGTTGCAAGTAAAAAAATCTGTTGAATTAATGTTTAATGTTGAAGTGGAAAAGGTTCAATTATTAAATGTTAAAGGAAAAACTAAAAGATTTGGGCGCTTTATGGGTAAGAGATCTAACTGGAAAAAGGCTTATGTTAAGCTTAAGCCAGGTAATGATATTGATTTCTCAGCAGCATAATTGGAAAGTATAAGAATATAATCGGTAGGGTAAATGGCTATTGTAAAATCAAAACCGACATCGCCAGGTTCTAGGTTTGTCGTAAGAGTAAAGCATGAAGGCTTACATAAAGGTAAACCTTTTGGGCCTTTGCTAAGTAAGAAAAGTAAAAGTGGTGGGCGTAATAATAATGGGCGAATTACAACTCGTCATATCGGTGGTGGTCATAAGCAATCCTACCGTGTTATAGACTTTAAACGTAACAAAACTGATATTCCAGCTATTGTTGAGCGTTTAGAGTATGATCCAAATAGAACCGCTAATATAGCTCTAGTATTATATAATGATGGAGAGCGTAAATATATAATTGCACCTAAAGGTGTTGTTGCTGGTCAGGAAATTATTGCTTCAGAGAATGCTCCAGTGAAAGTTGGTAATTGCATGTCTCTACGTAATATGCCAACGGGATCTGTTGTTCATTGTATTGAGCTTAAGCCAGGAAAAGGAGCGCAAATTGCTCGAAGCGCTGGTACATCGGCTCAATTAATTGCTAAAGATGGTGCCCATGTAACCTTGCGTTTACGTTCTGGCGAAATGCGTAAAGTATTAGCTGACTGTAAAGCGGTTATTGGTGAGGTTTCTAATTCAGAACATAATCTTACTTCATTAGGTAAAGCTGGCGCGTCAAGGTGGCGTGGAGTTCGCCCTACTGTTCGAGGTGTTGTTATGAACCCAGTTGATCACCCACATGGTGGTGGTGAAGGAAGAACGTCGGGTGGTAGACATCCAGTTTCTCCATGGGGTATGCCAACTAAAGGTTATAAAACTAGAAAGAACAAACGTACTGACAAAATGATTGTTAGGCGTCGTAACAAGCGTTAGAGAGGAATAATTAAGTGCCACGTTCAATTAAAAAAGGTCCTTTTATTGATCATCATTTGCAGAAAAAAATTGATGATGCAGTAAGTAGCAATAGCAGGAAACCAATTAAGACTTGGTCTAGACGATCAATGATAACGCCTGAAATGTTAGGGCTTACAATAGCTGTACATAACGGTCGCCAACACGTCCCTGTTTTAGTCTCGGAAAATATGGTAGGTCATAAGTTAGGCGAGTTTTCGCCAACTCGCACATATAAAGGCCATTTGGCTGACAAAAAATCAAGATAAGGGGGGGGCAATGGAAGTTTTAGCTAAATTAAGCAATGCACCTTTATCTGCTCAAAAAGCACGATTAGTTGCAGACCAAATTAGAGGTTTAAAAGTCGAAGAAGCTTTAAATGTACTTAAGTTTAGTACTAAAAAAGCTGCTGAGATTATGAAGAAGGTACTTGAATCAGCTGTTGCGAATGCGGAGCATAATGAAAGTGCAGATATTGATGAGTTAAAGGTTTCTAGTGTATTTGTAGATGAAGCGCCAACTCTAAAGAGATTTAGAGCAAGAGCTAAAGGTCGTGCAAATCACATTTTGAAGCGTACTTGTCATATCACCGTTAAAGTCGCAGAGTTCGAGTAGGGGCAGAGAAATGGGTCAAAAGGTACATCCAACAGGAATTCGTCTAGGTATAGTTAAAGACTTTACATCTAGATGGTATGCAAATAGCAAAGATTATCCGATTTTTTTGCATCAAGATTTAACGGTTCGTGAGTATATTCAAAAGAAATTAGCTCATGCGTCTGTAAGTCGGGTGCAAATTAACCGTCCGGCAAATAATGCGCACATAACAATTCATACAGCACGCCCTGGTATCGTAATCGGTAAAAAAGGCGAAGATATTGATGTGTTACGTAAAGAAGTCTCTAAAATGATGGGTATTCCGGTACAAGTCAATGTGGAAGAGATTAGAAAGCCTGAGCTAGATGCTAAATTAGTCGCAGAAAGTGTGGCACAACAGTTAGAGAAAAGAATTATGTATCGCCGCGCTATGAAGCGTGCGGTTACCAATTCTATGAGGTTAGGCGCTGAAGGTATCAAGATTAATCTTGGTGGTCGTTTAAATGGTGCTGAAATTGCTCGTAGTGAGTGGTACAGAGAGGGGCGTGTTCCTCTGCATACTTTAAGGGCTGATATCGACTATGGTGTTGCTGAAGCAAATACTACGTACGGTATTATTGGTATCAAAGTTTGGATTTTCAAAGGTGAGGTTTTTAATATAGACCCTGCACTGCAAAATTCTGAAACTTCAAAATCTAAGAAATAGGTGAAGGGAAAATAACATGCTTCAACCTAAAAGAACGAAATTTCGTAAACAACATAAATTAAGAAATTCTGGTATTGCTGTCCGAGGTTCATCAGTTAGCTTTGGCGAATTTGGCCTGAAATCAATGGACCGAGGCAGATTAACAGCCCGTCAAATTGAAGCTGCACGTAGAACAATTACAAGACATTGTAAGCGTGATGGTAAACTTTGGATTAGAGTATTTCCTGATAAGCCAATTACAAATAAGCCATTAGCAACTAGAATGGGTAAGGGTAAAGGTGGTGTGGAATACTGGATAGCTCAAATTAAGCCAGGAACCATGCTGTATGAATTACAAGGTGTACCTGAGACTTTGGCTAGAGAAGCTTTTGCATTGGCTGCAGCTAAACTGCCTATTAAAACTAAGTTTATTATTAGGACGGTAATGTAATGAAAGTTAGTGAATTACGTCAAAAAACTGTAACGGAGTTAAATTCAACATTAGTTGAATTAGGTCGTGAACAATTTAATTTACGTATGCAAAAAAATACGGGTCAATTATCTAAGTCTGACCAAGTTAAAAAGGTTAGAAGAAATATTGCGCGTGTTAAAACTGTCGTGAATGAAATGGCGAGACAAGCATAATGAGTAAAAATACAGATCAAGTACGCACCATTACAGGTCGCGTAGTTAGTAACAAGATGGATAAGACTGTTACAGTCCTAGTGGAGCGCCTTATTAAGCACCCTGTGTACGGTAAATATATAAGACGATCTACTAAGTTATTTGCACATGATGAAAATAACGTATGTAATGAAGGAGATGTAATTACAATTACATCTTGTCGTCCTTATTCAAAAAATAAATCTTTTATATTAGTTGATGTGCAATCAAAAGCACGTTAATTAAATTACTACTTTAAGTAAATTAGGTAATAAAAATGATTCAGATGCAAACTAACCTTGACGTTGCTGATAATAGCGGCGCAAAAAAGGTCATGTGTATCAAAGTTCTCGGCGGATCGCATAGAAGGTATGCTGCGATTGGGGATATTATTAAGGTTAGTATTAAAGATGCTATCCCGCGCGGAAGAGTTAAGAAGGGCGAAGTTTATAATGCATTGGTCGTACGTACTAAGAAAGGTGTGCGTAGATCAGATGGTTCACTTATAAGATTTGATGGTAATGCAGCTGTAATTTTAAATGCTAATCATCAGCCACTTGGTACTCGAATTTTTGGTCCAGTGACACGTGAATTACGAAATGAGAAATTTATGAAAATTATTTCTCTAGCGCCAGAAGTATTGTAAGGATCTAAAAATGCAAAAACTTAAACAAGGTGACGAAGTCATCGTTCTTATTGGTAAAGATAAGGGCAAACGAGGACGAATCAGTAAATTTATGCACGAGAAAATTTTGGTCGAGGGTGTTAATCAGGTTAAAAAGCACCAAAAACCAAATCCAAATGCTGGTGTACAAGGTGGCATAATTGAAAAAGAAATGCCGATTCACAAGTCTAATATTGCTTTATATAATTCTGTTACTAAAAGAGCAGATAAAGTAGGCTTTAAGGCTTTAGATAATGGAAACAAAGTCCGTTATTTTAAGTCTAATAATGAAATTATTGATGTGTAGGTATAATCATGGCTAGATTACAAGAAGATTATAAAGAAAAAATATTACCTGCAATGATGGAGCAATTTGGATACACATCAGTAATGCAAGTACCGAAAATTACTAAAATCACACTAAACATGGGTTTAGGTGATGCTGTAGCTGATAAAAAAATAGTACAATCAGCTGTTAGTGATATGGAAAAAATTAGTGGTCAAAAACCTGTCATAACGCTTTCGCGTAAATCAATTGCTGGTTTTAAGATACGTGATGATATGCCGATTGGATGTAAGGTTACGCTTAGACAAGAAAGAATGTATGAATTTCTTGATCGGCTTATAAGTATTTCAATTCCCCGTATTCGTGATTTTAGAGGCTTGAGCCCTAAAAGTTTTGATGGTCGTGGTAATTTTAGTATGGGCGTGACCGAGCAAATTATCTTTCCTGAAATTGATTATGATAAGATTGATACTTTGCGCGGCTTAGATATTTGCATCACTACTACCGCTAAAACTAATGAAGAAGGCTTAGCCTTGTTGAAGCAGTTTAATTTTCCATTTAAGAGCTAGAATTATGGCTAAAAAATCAATGATAGCTCGCGAAGCAAAGCGAGTTAAATTAGTAAGTAAATATGAAGTTAAAAGAGCTTCTTTAAAAGAAATTATTAGAGATCCAAATGCTTCTATTCAAGATAAGGATGAGGCGCATCTTGCTTTACAAAAATTACCGCGTGATTCAAGCGCGTCAAGAGTACGTAATAGATGTAACATAACAGGTCGTCCACATGGTTTTTATCGTAAATTTGGCTTAAGCAGAAACATGCTTAGACAGGCCACGATGCGCGGAGATGTTCCAGGCTTAACAAAAGCCAGTTGGTAATCGACTAGTTATATATTTGGAGAAAATAATATGAGCATGACAGATCCAGTAGCAGACATGCTTACGCGCATAAGAAATGGGCAGTCTGCAGGAAAAATAAACGTTAAAATGCCGTCTTCTAAACTTAAGGTTGCAATTGCAAAAGTTTTGAAAGAAGAAGGTTATATTAGCAACTATTCAACAGAAACAAACGGTGCGCATGTATCTATGTCTGTTGAATTAAAATACTATAATGGAAAGCCTGTTATTGACAAGGTTAAACGTATAAGTAAGCCAGGCTTGCGTATATATAAGTCTAAAGATGAGTTGCCTAAGGTTTTAGGTGGCTTGGGTGTAGCTATTGTATCTACTTCAAAAGGTGTTATGACTGATCGTGCAGCACGCGCAATTGGTCATGGTGGCGAAGTACTATGTACAGTTTGTTAAGGATAGGGTGAATTTATGTCTAGAATCGCAAAAAACCCTATAGTTATACCTACAGGTGTTGAAATAAAGCTTGTTGACTCAGTTGTTTTGGTCAAGGGCTCTAAAGGTCAGTTGAGTATGCCACTGCATGCTCAGGTTGAGCTTGATATGAGTGCCGAACAAATTAAAATGAAATGGGATCAAAGTAATCAAAAAGCGACAGCCTTAGCGGGTACCATGCGAGCACTTATTGCTAATATGATTACAGGTGTAACTACTGGCTTTGAAAAAAAATTAAATTTGGTTGGCGTAGGTTACAGAGCGCAGGTTAAGGGCCGTGTACTTAATCTAAGTCTTGGTTTTTCTCATCCTGTAGATTATGCAATACCTGAAGGGATTGATATCGAGGCACCATCGCAAACTGAAGTTGTTGTAAAAGGTATGAATAAACAACTTGTTGGTGCGGTATCTGCTGAAATTAGAGCCTACAGGCCACCTGAGCCTTATAAAGGCAAAGGTGTTAAGTATGCTGATGAGCAAATAGTCAGAAAAGACGCTAAGAAAAAATAGGCTATCAAAATGAATAAAAAAGCATCTCGAATGAAGAGAGCGTTAAAGCTTAGAGCAAATATTAGAAAGCTTGGAAGTAATCGTTTAACGGTACATAAAACCTCAAAACATATTTATGCCCAAGTTATTTCAGAAAATGGAACTGTTACAGTTGCAAGTGCATCTACTACTCAGGCTGAAATTAAATCTGCTGTAAAGAGTACTGGAAATGTAGAATCTGCAGTTTTAGTGGGTAAATTAGTTGCGGATAAAGCAATAGCTGCAGGAATTACTGAAGTTACTTTTGACCGTTCTGGTTTTAAATATCACGGTCGTGTGAAGGCATTAGCTGATGCTGCGCGCGAAGCCGGTTTAAAGTTCTAGGGGAAATATATGGCAAATGCACCTCAACAAGCGAGCACTGACGGTTTACAAGAAAAGCTAGTTTCTGTTAGACGAGTCGCAAAAGTTGTAAAGGGCGGTAGAGTTTTTGGTTTTACTGCATTAACTGTGGTTGGTGATGGAGATGGGAATGTAGGGTATGGCGTTAGTAAAGCTAAAGAAGTACCTATTGCAATTCAAAAGTCACTTGAGCAAGCTAGAAAAAATATGCATAAAGTAGCCCTTAAAGGCGATACTTTGCAGTATTCAATTATGTCAGAAGTCGGTGCTGCAAAAGTATTTATGCAGCCAGCTACTGAAGGTACAGGTATTATTGCTGGTGCTTCAATGAGGGCTGTTTTTGAGGCGGTTGGAGTACATAATGTGCTGGCAAAATGTATTGGTACAACCAATCCAATTAATGTAGTAAGAGCGACTATTGATGGGCTGGCTAATATGAATAATGCTGCACAAATTGCTGCTAAGCGTGGCTTGTCAGTTGAAGACATTACAGGGTAATTGAAATGGCAGATAAAAAATTACGCGTTACAATGATAAAAAGTAGTATTGGTCGCTTGAAGAGCCATAAGGCGTGTTTGATTGGCCTAGGTTTGAAACGTATCAGACATACTGTTGAAGTTATTGATACTGCTGAAAATAGAGGGATGATTAATAAAGTCTCCTATATGGTTACAGTAGAGGAAGTCTAATGTATTTAAATACAATCAAGCCTGCTGAAGGTTCGAAAAAAGTACGTAAAAGAGTTGGTCGTGGTATTGGGTCTACTCTAGGTAAAACTTGTGGTCGTGGGCACAAAGGCCAAAAATCACGTAGTGGTGGTTTTCATAAAGTTGGTTTTGAAGGTGGTCAGATGCCTTTACAACGCCGTTTGCCTAAAGTTGGTTTTACTGCCAGAAAATCTAAATTTACTTCTGAAGTAAGACTTAATGAAATTGCAAAATTAAGCTTAGCTGTAGTTACGTTGGATGATTTAATCAAATCTAATATTGTTCCAGCTTTTACTAAAGTTGTGAAAGTAATAAAATCAGGTGAAATTACATCTGCCGTTACTTTGAAGGGGTTGAAAGTGACTGTTGGTGCTAAAGCTTTAATTGAAGCAGTTGGCGGAACTATAGAGGACTAATTGTGAGTAGATCAAGCACGCAAATGAAAGAGCAACTGGGCAATACTTCTGAGTTGTTTTCAAGATTAATGTTCGTTCTAGGTGCTTTTTTTGTTTACAGGGTTGGGGCTCATATACCTGTTCCAGGTATTGACCCCCAAGCTTTAGCTTTAATGTTTAAGCAGCAAGAAGGTTCTATCTTGGATATGTTCAACATGTTCTCAGGTGGAGCGTTGAAGAGGCTAAGTCTTTTTGCGCTTGGAATTATGCCATACATTTCTGCATCTATTATTATGCAGTTGATGACTATCGTAATTCCAGCATTGGAGCAGGTCAAAAAAGAAGGTGAAGCGGGTAGACGTAAAATTTCACAGTACACTAGGTATGGCACTGTGTTTTTGGCGACATTTCAGGCTATCGGTGTATCTATTGCGTTACAAAATCAAACCGCAGGCGGATTATCTGTTGTTATTAATCCTGGGATTCAATTTATAGTTATTACTGCTATAACTTTGGTGACGGGTACTGTTTTTCTTATGTGGTTAGGTGAGCAAATTACTGAGCGTGGTCTTGGTAATGGTATTTCATTGATTATTTTTGCTGGTATTGTTGCTGGTTTGCCTTCTGCAATTGGTGGTACGCTCGAGTTAGCGCGTACTGGTGAACTGAATGGTGCATTTATTGTGCTATTGTTTTTATTAAGTATGGCGGTTACTGCGCTTGTTGTGTTTGTTGAGCGTGGCCAGCGTCGGATTGTAATTAACTATCCGAAGCGTCAGCAAGGTAAAAGGATGTATGCTGGACAAAGTAGTTTTTTACCGCTTAAGTTGAATATGGCAGGTGTTATTCCGCCTATTTTTGCTTCTAGTATAATTTTGTTTCCTGCTACTATAGCTGGTTGGTTCAGTAGTGCGGAGGGTTTCTCTTGGTTGCAGGATATTTCTACTACCTTGTCGCCTGGTCAGCCACTGTATGTAATGTTGTATACTGTTGCAATTGTATTCTTTTGTTTTTTCTATACAGCATTAGTATTCAACTCAAAAGAAACAGCTGAAAACTTAAAGAAGTCAGGTGCTTTTTTGCCGGGAATAAGACCGGGCGAGCAAACTGCAACTTATATTGATAAAGTTATGACGCGCTTGACATTGATCGGTGCTTTTTATATAACGGCGGTTTGTCTGTTGCCAGAGTTCTTGATTGTTTACTGGAATGTGCCTTTTTACTTTGGTGGAACATCGCTGCTTATTATTGTTGTGGTTGTTATGGATTTTGTTTCGCAAATGCAAACCCATTTGATGTCGCAAAAATATGAAGGGCTGATGGATAAAGCAAATTTAAAGAAAAATAAATAAACTACAAAATTAAGGGGTAAGCTGTGAAAGTACGAGCTTCTGTAAAGAAAATATGTCGTAACTGTAAGGTCATTAAAAGATCTGGAGTTATTAGAGTGATTTGTAAAGATGGGCGTCATAAGCAGCGCCAAGGGTAATTTTTTATTGCTTTGAAAGGTTTAAGTGCTATAATTAGCTGCTTAACTTTCGAGTAACGTATGGGGAGTAACTAGATGGCACGAATTGCCGGAATTAATGTACCAGATCATAAACATGCAGATATCGCTTTAACTGCAGTTTATGGCATAGGTAAGCCAACTGCAATTAATATCTGTAAAGAAGTTGGTATAGAACGGACAATTAAAATTAAAGAGTTGAGTGAAGAGCAGTTAGATGCTATTCGTGAAACAATTGGAAAGATTGTTGTTGAAGGTGATCTACGACGCGAAGTGTCAATGAACATTAAGCGTTTAATGGATCTTGGTTGCTATCGTGGTATTCGCCATAGACGTGGACTACCATTGCGCGGTCAGAGGACGAGAACAAATGCTCGTACTAGAAAAGGGCCTCGTAAACCTATTAGAAAATAATAAGTAGAGTTAATAAAAATGGCTAGTTCAAATCGTACTACAAAGAAAAAGATAAAAAAAGAAGTTGCTGACGGTATAGCACATATCCATGCAACTTTTAATAATACAATAGTAACAATTACTGATCGAAAAGGAAATGCTCTATCTTGGGCGACTTCTGGCGGTTCTGGTTTTAGAGGCTCTAGAAAAAGTACGCCTTTTGCTGCTCAAGTAGCAGCAGAGCGCGCAGGAAAAGTAGCTCAAGAATACGGAATGAAAAACTTAGATGTTATGATTAAAGGACCTGGTCCTGGTCGTGAATCTGCAGTAAGATCATTTAATAACCTAGGGTTCAAAATTGGCAATATCGTTGATGTTACGCCTATCCCCCATAATGGTTGTCGTCCGCCTAAGAAACGTAGGGTATAGATAGGAGTATAAAATGGCAAGATATTTAGGACCAACTTGTAAGTTAAGTCGTCGTGAAGGTACTGATCTTTTTCTGAAAAGTAGAGGAAAGTCCCTAGAAGGTAAATGTAAGTTAGATCAACGCCCTGGTCAGCATGGAACTAAGAGGGCTCGTGACTCTAACTATGCTTCGCAGCTTAGAGCTAAACAGCGTATCAGACGTATTTATGGTGTGCTTGAAAAACAATTTAGAAATTATTATAAAGCAGCAGAATTGCAGAAAGGAGCTACTGGTTTAAACCTGTTAAATCTTTTAGAATCTAGATTAGATAATGTTGTTTATAGAATGGGATTTGCAGCTACTAGAGCGGAAGCAAGGCAGCTTGTTAGTCATAAATCTATTTTATTAAATGATAGCATTTTGAATATCCCTTCTGCGCAGGTGAATATTGGCGATAAGATTTCTATTAGAGAGAAATCTAAGAAGCAAGTCCGTATTATTGATTCGCTTACTGTTGCTGATCAATATGGTTTTCCAGCGTGGCTAGAAGTAAATCCTAAGGAGTTTACTGGCTCTTTTAATTCTTTACCTGATCGTGCTGATTTGGGTTCTGATATTAATGAGCAGTTAGTTGTTGAGTTATATTCTAAATAATATTGTTGGGGTTTTAAATGCATAGTGCTGTTACTGGTTTGTTAAGGCCTCAACTTGTTGAGGTTGTTAGTAAATCACTCAATCATTCAAGAATAGTTATTGAGCCATTAGAGCGTGGTTTTGGACACTCTCTTGGTAATGCTTTAAGAAGAGTTTTATTATCTTCTGTTCCTGGCTGCGCTGTTGTTAGTGTCGAAATAGATAATGTCGAGCATGAATATTCTGTTATTGATGGTGTTCATGAAGATGTAATTGATATTTTATTAAACTTAAAGCAGCTCGCCGTTGTTCTTCATTCGGGTAATGAAGTTACGTTAAGTTTAAGTAAAAGTGGGTCAGGGCTTATTACGGCTGCTGATATTCAACTGCCGCATGATGTTGAAATTATCAATCCTGATTTAGTTATTGCCAATTTAACTGAAGAGGGTTCCTTGTCGATGAAGATAAATATCCAGCGCGGTAGAGGGTATGAACCTTCAAATACGCGTACTGAAGGGCTGGGTGTTGGTGTTGTTGGTGCTTTACAGGTTGATGCTTCTTATACACCTATCAATAAGGTTGCTTATAAAGTTGAGTCAACTCGAGTTGAGCAGCGAACTAATCTTGATAAACTGATTATTGAATTAGAGACTAACGGTACTGTTGATCCTGAATCTACTATTAAGTTAGCTGCAACAATTTTACATGATCAATTGTCAGTCTTTGTTGATTTTGAAAAAGTCAATGACCCAATTGATGAGCCGGTTGTAGAGCCTGTAGAATATATAGATCCAACACTTCTGCGCCCTGTAGATGACTTGGAACTTACAGTTAGATCTGCTAACTGTCTTAAAGCAGAAAATATATATTACATTGGTGATCTTATTCAACGAACTGAGTTTGAACTGTTGAAAACACCTAATCTAGGTAGAAAGTCGTTAACTGAGATAAAAGATGTGTTAGCTCTGAAGGGACTTTCTTTGGGAATGCGCTTAGAGAATTGGCCACCTGAAAATTTAGCTGAGCAATCTCAAGCAATTTTATAAAATAAAAGGTTTATTTGTATGAGACATCGTAAGTCTGGTAGACAATTGAATAGAAATAGCAGTCATAGAAAAGCTATGTTTAGCAATATGACTACTTCTTTATTTAAACAAGAATTAATTAGAACTACTTTACCTAAAGCAAAAGAATTACGTTCAATTGCTGAGCCACTTATTACTTTATCTAAAAACGATTCTGTTGCTAACCGTCGTTTAGCTTTTTCTAAATTAAGGAATCGTGATATGGTGACTAAATTATTCAATGAGCTTGGTCCACGTTACCAAGAACGACCTGGTGGGTATTTACGTATCATGAAGTGTGGATTTCGTACTGGTGATAAAGCGCCTATGGCATATGTTGAATTAGTTGACCGCCCAGAACTGGCTGACACTGAAGATTAATATTCTTTAGCCTGTAGAGTTTAAAAAACCAGCTTCGGCTGGTTTTTTTATGCTCGCTGTATTTTAGTTTTATTATTTTCTTAATCCACAAGTTTCGAGTTTATCAAGTAATCTATCTATACATTTTAAATGGATGTTTTAATTTAATTTTAAAATCCTTGTTTTTCAGTTTCTTATGAAGGATCTCAGGTTTAATTACTATTATCGTGGTATGGGTTTATACTGCATTTATAGGTTATTTTATGTACATAATCTGACAAATTTGGTCGTTTGGGCGCATAATAAAGGTACAATATAGTTTTGACAAATTTTATTTAGGTAATGTAGTGACACAGCGAATTATTAAAATTGCAACTCGGCAAAGTGCTCTGGCCTTATGGCAAGCTGAATACGTTGCAAAGAGACTAAAGCAAGCGTATCCCGAGATGCAAACAGAATTAGTGAAAATGCTAACTAAAGGCGATAAAATTTTAGATGCGCCATTAGCAAAGGTTGGGGGTAAAGGGCTGTTTGTTAAAGAGCTTGAGCAGGGTATGCTTGATGGTGTAGCTGATATAGCTGTTCATTCTATGAAAGACGTACCGATGGATTTTCCTGAGGGTTTACATTTGTCGGTTATTTTGCCACGTGAGGATCCTTCTGATGCCTTTGTATCTAACAAATACAGTAGTCTTGAAGATTTACCTGCTAATGCAAAGATAGGGACTTCTAGCTTACGCAGGCAATGCCAAATCTCTGCGCGCTTTCCAGGTGCGCAAGTTTTATCTTTAAGAGGCAATGTGAATACACGTTTAGCAAAGCTAGATGCAGGTGATTATGATGCGATTATTCTTGCTACTGCTGGATTGATGCGTTTAGACTTTACTGATAGGATTACACAAAGACTTGATACTTCCGTGAGTTTGCCTGCGGTTGGGCAAGGTGCTGTTGGCATAGAATGCCGTGTAGATGATGTTGAGATAAATCAATTGCTTGCAGTATTACAAGATAAAGATAGTTGTATTACTGTTGGGGCTGAGCGCGCTATGAATAATCGTCTAAATGGCGGGTGTCAGGTGCCTATTGCTGGTTTTGCTGAATTAAAAGGTGATCACTTATTTATGCGTGGCTTAGTCGGTAAGCCAGATGGTTCTCTTATCTATAGGTCGGAGAAAACGGGATCTGCATCTGAAGCCGAAGTAATAGGGCGTGCAGTAGCTGATGAGCTACTTGCAAGTGGAGCTGGTGAAATCTTGCGTGAATTGTATGCATAAGTGTCTTAGTATTTTATTTTTTTAGTTGTTTCTGATGGGTAAACGAATATTAGTCACTAGACCTTATAAACAAAGCGCTAATTTATGTAACCTTATAGAGGGGCAGGGTTGGCAGGCGATAAAATTTCCAGTTATTGAGATTCGAAGTAAGACTTTATCTGCAAAGGAATGCTTGTTTTTGCAGCATATTGAACAATATCAATATGTATTTTTTATTAGTGTCAATGCCGTTAAGTTTGCATATGAAATATTAAACCACGATTTTGAATGTTTAAAACATGTAAAGTGCATTGCTGTTGGATTGGCTACATATAGTGAATTAGTGCAGTATGGCATTACTAATATACTGTTACCTGAAGCAGGGTTTAATTCTGAAGGTATTTTGGCTATTCCTGATTTACAAGATTTAGATAGTCAGTCTTGTTTAATCATCCGTGGAGTCGGTGGACGTAAATTATTGGCAAATACTTTACGTGGAAGAGGAGCTCTAGTTGATTATATGGAAGTTTATACTAGAGAGCCAGTCTCTTATCCTAGAGAGTCTATTAATTTGGCTTTTGCTGATGGCAATTTGGATGTTGTGGTCATTTATAGTGTTGAAGCTTTACATAACCTTGTACAGCTTGCTGTTGAGGTTAATAAAAAAAATAACTTATTGCTAATTCCATTGCTTGTAATTAGTCGGCGAGTCTATGCTGCGGCCAAAGATATTGGTTTTACGAAAGTTGTTATTGCCAATGAAGCGACTGATGCAGCAATGATAAATGCATTAAATAATGGGGAAAACTGTGGCGGAAGTAACTGAAAATATAGATCAGAAAGAAACATTGTCAAAACCTAAGGCTAAAGAATCTAAGAGTGGTGTTTGGTTTGATGTAGTCATTTTATTAATTGTCATTGGTCTCGCTGGGGCTGGATACCTTTTATTACAGCAGGTGCGTGATAAACAACAAGATTTGGTTGGCGAACTTGGTAAAGATACTCAGCAAATGTTTGAGTTGACTAAGCAGATTTCGGGGTATCAAGAACAGTTAGTTGCTATTCAAAAGCAATTATCTAGTTTAAACACTGAAGTAGGCAGTAAAGAGTCTAATTTTGAAGCTAAGCTAAATGAACTTAGCGCCTTGCATACAGAGCGTTTAGAGAATACCTCGGGACGTATAAATGAATCAATATTACGAATTCAAAGACAACTCGGTAAAACACGTGGTGATTGGTTGGTCGCGGATGCAGAATATTTGCTAAGCGTCGCTAATCGTCGATTGCACTTGATGGGAGATGTAGATACAACTATTGAGGCCTTAAAGGCCGCTGATCAGCGTTTACGTGAAAGCGGTGATACGGCAGCATTTAAAGTGCGAGGACAAATTGCTAAAGAGATTGCAGCTGTCCAAAAGGTGCAATTAGCTGATGTAGTGGGTATTTATTCTACTTTAGAAATGTTAGAAGAAGATGTTGCTAAGCTTAATGTATTTCTTCCTTATGCGGGAAAAGGCTTGTCTTCAGACGACAGTATAGCTAAAGCTAAGGCTAAATCTTCAGCTGAAAATGATATTAATGCTAAGCTTGATAATGCTTTGGTCGCTATAGAAGGAATTGTTACTATTAGACGCTTAGATAACCCAGTGACTTCAGTTATTACGCCAGAACAAAAAGCCTTCATTACAGAGCAATTGAGTACTAAGCTTGTTATTGTTAAGTTGGCTTTAGTGCAGCAGGATGATGCACTATATCAAGCGAGTATTAATGATGTTCTACAATGGCTAAAGAGTAATTTCACCAAAAATGCAGCTTATAAGCAATTTGTACTTGAATTGGAACGATTAAAAGCTATTCAGATTCGTAGTAATTTTCCTGACATCAGTGGGTCACTTAAAATGTTGAGAGATATTACTAAATTAAGATTAGAAACAGATAAAGCATTACAACTGCCTGATGTACAAGCTGAATAATAAGAGGTTGGCTAAGTGAAGAATATATTGTTTTTTCTAGGGGCGTTAGTAACTGCGCTATTTTTTGCCTTTCTTGTTCATGAATGGTTGTCTCAATATGATGATCCTGGTTATGTATTGATTGGCATTGGGCATTGGGCATTAGAGACATCTTTAATTGTTTTTGCCGTGGCTTTAATTATTGGTTTTTTTATTTTTTATGTTTTTTTTAGGTGGTTAGGTTGGTTAATACGACTTCCTGGTAAAATTAGAATGCGTGGTAAATCGGTTAAATTTAATCGCTCACAAGATGCGTTGATTTCTGGTTTAGTTGACTCAGCAGAAGGTAACTGGGAGCGGGCAGAAAAAACTTTAATTAGACATGCTTCAAATAGTGGTGCCCCTTTAATTCATTATTTAACGGCTGCACGTGCTGCGCACTCTCGCGGCGCGCTTGAGAAACGTGATGAATATTTAACCCGAGCAACAAAAAATGCACCAGGGTCTGAGGTGGCTGTTGGCTTAACTCGTGCCGAACTGCACTTATCACAAAAACAGTTTGACCAAGCATTAGAAACACTGACTAAATTACATACTTTAGATTCTTCGCATGCGAGTGTTTTAAAAATGCTCCATGAAACTTATCGACAGCTAGGTGATTGGCAAGCGATCCGTAAGCTATTGCCGGCCTTTCATGAGAATAAAGTTTTTATGGAAGCAGAGATTAAACTGCTGGAAGTTGAGACATTTAGTCTTTTATTGAAAGAAGAGGCTGAGACAAGTAATGCCCAAGAAATACAGCAACTTTGGGAAAGTATTCCGAAATATGTTCAAGCTATGCCAGGGATTCTCGCTATTTATTTTGCCGCAATGATTGATTCTGGTGCTGGTGCTAAAATTGAGAAGGATTTAGTTCGCGCTTTAAATGATAAGTGGGATATGACCCTATTATCTCTATTTGGTAGCGTGCAATCCATTGATTTTCGAGCGCAGTTGGAAGAGGCTGAAAAGTGGTTGCTAGAGCATGGTAATGATCCTATTTTATTATGTGTATTGGGGAAAATTGCAATCAAGTGTGAGTTTGCAGATAAAGCCAAAAAATACTTAGCTAAAAGTATAGGTGTTGAACCTACGGTTGAGGCTTACCGGGTACTGGGTAATTACTTATTAGAAGAAGGTGATCAAGAGCGAGCAAGTGAATGTTTTAAGCTTGGTTTAGAGCTGGCATCGAATGAAGTCATTAAAAGCGTAAGTGCCTTGCATTAAGGTATTTCTCATCTTGATTTGAGTGTATAGGAATTTGTATAAGCCTTAAAGCCTTCCCCATAGGGAGAGGCCTTAAATTAATGGCATGAGATTGGGGGCGCTTATTTTACAGTTGCAATAATGGTTGCACGTATTGGTGCTGGGTGGCCTTCAATCGTCAGGTTTGAATTGTTAGGATCTAAAAAATCTTGCAGTGAATTGAATGTCATCCAAGGTGTTGAACGCTGTTCTTCGGTGCTAGTTTGATTTATATCAACCACTCGTATATCAATAAAACCACAGCGGGTCATCCAACTGACTAAGGTTGCACAGCTTGGTAAGAACCAAACATTACGCATTCGCGCATAGCGGCCCTCGGGTACTAATACTTCGCCTTTTTCTCCCTTAATGACTAGTGTTTCTAATACCAATTCTCCGCCACTGCGCAAGCGGTTACGTAAATCCATTAAATGGTCAATGGGAGAGCGGCGGTGATACAGAACGCCCATAGAAAATACGGTATCAAAGATATTGGTTTTTTCTGGAATTTCTTCTAGTGTTAAAGGTAATACATAGATGGGGACTTCCTTGCCATATAGGCGGCGTATTGCTTGAAACTGTAAAACATGTAATTGCACGGGGTCCACTCCCACTACCATTCTTGCTCCAGCACCTAAGATTCGCCAACAATGATAGCCATTGCCACAGCCCACATCTAAAACTAGTCGATTATTTAATAGACTAATATGATCTTTAATGCGTTCCCACTTCCAGTCTGAACGCCACTCTGTATTAAGATGTAAACCAAATAAATCATATGGACCTTTGCGCCAAGGAAATAAGTTTTTTAAGCCCTGTTCCATGAGCTTTCTTTTTGTCTCTAGCAATTGATCTTTTTGGCCTATGCTAAAGCTTTGACTGTCCAGTTGAATGCTATGATTTTGGGGAATAGGCAGTTGTTCAACAGCAGCATTCCACATGGAAAAATTGCCATGTGCTTCAGGATTGAGTGCCTGATGAATTTGTTCCGGTAGTACGGTTGCCCAATGCTCAGCATTTGCTTCAATGAGTGTGTCGTATAAAGGTTGATAGTTAATCATTTCAAAGCAAGCATAGAAGCAAAATTAAAATATTGGAACCAGACTTCAGTATTATTAAAACCAGAGTTTAGTAAGCGGTTTTTATGTTGAGCGAAGGTTTCGGGAATCAGCACGTTCTCTATTGATGCACGTTTTTGGCTAATTTCCATATCACTATAGCCGTTGGCCTTTTTAAAGGCATGATGCATTTCTGTTTGTAGTTCTTGTTGCCTTGGGTCAGTAAACATCAGCTTTTCTGACAAAATGAGTAAACCGCCAGGCTTTAATCCAGCATATATTTTTTTTATAAAGGCATCTCGATCGGTGACGGGGATAAATTGTAGTGTAAAATTTAGCACGACAATAGAAGCGTTACCGATATCCATTTCTTGAATGTCACGACAAATAAGTTCAACAGGGATAGTTGCTGTATCTCGATCTATTATTTTCTGGCAACGAGTCAGCATAGCAGGTGAGTTATCAACCGCAATAATAGCGCAATTTTTTGCGGTGATTTTATGGCGCATGGATAGTGTTGCCGCACCTAGCGAACAACCTAAATCATAACAAGTGCTATTATCTTGAGCAAAGCGACTAGCCAGCAAGCCTATGGCCGATATAATAGCACTGTAACCTGGAACGGAACGTTGTATCATATCAGGGAAAACATCGACTACGCTGTTGTCGAATTTAAAACAGTCAACATCACCCAGTGGGCTTGCGTATAAAGTATCTTTTTGTGAGTTCATTTAGGTAAATATAAAAATAGAAGGCTAATTTTACTCAAAATTAGCTTACTTGTACGCAGAAATACTGAATTAACCTATCTTTTTAAGGAGACGAGACGGTGGCAGAAATAAGTAATATTGAAATAGAGCGGGTCAAAGCCTTTTTACTGGGCTTGCAGGATAGTATTTGCACAGGATTGCAAGATGAAGATGGTGGTGCAGTTTTTGTTGAAGACTCATGGGATAGAGTCGAAGGCGGCGGTGGCCGTTCTCGTGTATTAACGAATGGTCATGTTTTTGAGCAGGCGGGGGTTAATTTTTCCCATGTTTTTGGGCATAAATTGCCGCACTCGGCAACAGCTAAACGGCCTGAATTAGAAGGTCGAGACTTTCAAGCGATGGGCGTTTCTTTAGTGATTCATGCTAATAACCCTTATGTGCCTACATCACATGCTAATGTACGATTTTTTATTGCTGAAAAAGAGGGTGAAGAGCCAATCTGGTGGTTTGGTGGTGGTTTTGATTTAACGCCTTTTTATCCTTTCAAAGAGGACGTTATTAGTTGGCATCAAGTATCAAAAGCAGCTTGTGAGCCTTTTGGTGATGATGTCTATGCAAAGTACAAAAAATGGTGTGATGAGTATTTTTATTTAAAACATAGAGATGAAACGCGTGGTGTTGGCGGCTTATTTTTTGATGATTTAAATGAATGGGGCTTTGAAAAAAGCTTTGCTTTTATGCAAAGTGTTGGCGAACATTATTTACCAGCCTATTTACCGGTTGTCAGTAAACGTAAAGCGATGGAATTTGGTGAGCGGGAACGTGATTTTCAACTGTATCGCCGTGGTCGTTATGTGGAATTTAATTTAGTTTTTGATCGTGGTACTTTGTTTGGCTTGCAAACTGGCGGGCGTACGGAATCAATTTTAATGTCTATGCCACCTGTTGTCCACTGGAAGTATAACTGGCATCCAGAGGCAGGAAGTCCGGAGGCAGTTTTGTATGATCATTATTTGCAAGCACATGACTGGTTGATGGAGTAACGGATAGCAATGACGGTGAGTGGTAATCGCCACTCACCCATATAAGGCTACAGGCTATTTTTTTCTTTTAACTTAGCAATAACAGCATCTAGTGAACCGTTATTTTTCATCATTTGGTTAAAGGTGTCTCGGTTACTGATGATGAGACTAATACCTTCTACTTTAAGGTCATAGATTAACCACTTACCTTTACGTAGAATCATGGAGTAATCAATTTTTGCATCAGCTTTTCCCGGTTGATGCACGATTGTTTTCACTGTGACAGATTTAGCATTGGCTGAGATGTTTAATGGTAAATACTCAATACTCCAATTTTGAAATTGCTCACTAAAGGTTGCAGAATAGGTGTTAATTAGCAGATCCTTGAATGCAGCAATAAATTTTATTTTTTGTGCTTTAGTTGCTTTACGCCAATGTTTTCCTAAAACCAATGCTGACATACGAACGGTATCGACATGAGGAAAAATTTTTTCATCCACAAAATGACGGATTTCAGTTTTATTTTTGGCAAAATCAGGATCTTTTAACTTTTCTTGTAGTGCGTGTGAAGTATTTTCAATAACGAGTTGAGGTGCTAGTAAATGACTTGTTGCAGCACTGGTGCCATTGCTTATAAATAAGCAAAAAGTAAGTAGTAAAATGTGAGTTAATAGTCGAATTTTCATGGTTAGGCTGTTTTAGTAAAGGAATCAATTTTCTGTACAATACAGATTTGCAGTACTTATAAAATAGATTAAGTAAACATTAGCTTATTATAAATAAACGTTATGAATAATAGTATTAATTTCCCTAAAACACGTATGCGTCGTATGCGAGCGCATGATTTTTCCAGACGCTTGATGGCAGAAAGCCAGTTAAGTAGTGCTGATTTAATCTATCCTTTATTTGTTATTGAAGGTGAAAATAAGCGTGAGTCAGTTGCTTCTATGCCCGGAGTAGAACGCTTATCTATTGATTTATTAGTGCAAGAAGCACAAGCGAGTTATGACTTAGGTATTCCTATGGTTGCGCTATTTCCTGTGACACCTGAAAGCGCTAAGTCAGATGATGCCGCTGAAGCTTATAATTCAGATGGACTAGCGCAGAGAGCAGTACGAGCAATAAAAGCGGCATGCCCTGAATTAGGCGTGATGACAGATGTAGCGCTGGATCCATTTACCTCGCATGGCCAAGATGGCTTAATTAATAACCAAGGCTATGTGCTGAATGATGAAACAGTAGAAGTCTTAGTGAAGCAAGCACTATCACATGCACAAGCAGGTGCCGATGTTGTTGCGCCATCGGATATGATGGATGGCCGGATTGGTGATATTCGTGCAGCATTGGAATATGCTGGCTATGTGAATACTTTAATTTTAGCGTACTCTGCTAAATATGCATCTAGCTTTTATGGGCCTTTTAGAGATGCAGTTGGCTCTGCGAGCAATTTAGGTGGAGGCAATAAATATAGCTACCAAATGGACCCCGCTAATTCAGATGAAGCCTTGCGCGAAGTAAAGCTAGATTTACAGGAAGGTGCGGATATGGTCATGGTTAAGCCGGGGATGCCTTACTTAGATATTGTTCGCCGAGTCAAAAGTGAGTTTGCTGTGCCTGTTTTTGCTTATCAAGTCAGTGGTGAGTATGCGATGCTCAAAGCGGCAAGTCAGAACGGTTGGTTAGATGAGCGGCAAGTAGTGTTAGAGTCTTTGTTGTCATTTAAACGTGCCGGTAGTGATGCTATTTTAACTTATTATGCTAAATCAGCTGCGCTATGGTTAAAGGAGCAGGGGTAATGAGTGGTAAAGATCATTATGCGGTCTTTGGTTCACCGATAGAGCATAGTAAATCGCCACGTATTCATCAGTTTTTTGCTGAGCAAACACAACAATCTTTAGAATATCGTGCGGTATTAGTACCCGCTGAACAGTTTGAGGTAGCCGTAAAAGAGTTTTTTGCAAAAGGTGGGCGCGGACTTAATTGTACTGTACCGCTTAAAGAGTTGGCTTGGATGTATGCGAATAACAAAACTGAGCGAGCTGAATTAAGCAAGGCAGTGAACACGCTCGCTTTGCAAGACGATGGTAGTATCTTAGGTGATAATACCGATGGTATAGGTTTAGTGACTGATCTAAAAAAGAATAATGCAGTTCAATTAAAAGATAAAAGAATTCTTATTTTAGGTGCTGGTGGTGCTAGTCGCGGCATTGTTGGGCCTATTCAAGATGAACTTCCTGAGTCGATTACTATTGCTAATCGTACGGTAGAAAAAGCACGGAATTTAGTGGCTGAATTTGCACATAAAGGACCTATTGTCGCTTGTGGTTATGAAGATTTAGCTGGATTGTCATTTGATTTGATTATTAATGCGACCTCAGCGAGCTTAACAGACGACTTACCGCCACTAGCTGCCAATATATTAAAGGATCAAGGTTGTTGCTATGATTTAGCGTATGCCAATAAGCCAACCGCCTTTGTGCGATGGGCGTGTGATCAAGGGGCGCTTAAAAGTTTGGATGGCTTGGGTATGCTAATCGAGCAAGCAGCAGAGGCTTTTTACCTTTGGCGTGGTGTACGCCCTGCCAGTGCGGAGCTAATTCAGTTATTGGAAGCTGAAAGAATAAGTTAAGGAGGGGAGAGAGTGTAATCTGGGTATTAGAGGAGTACAGTAGTTGCTGAAAATAAGGGAAATGGAGCGATAGTGAAGTGATGATTTTTAGTCCGCAGTAGGCGACAAGGTTATCGCCAATCTGAAGTGTACTACGGTAGCAGTGCGCGAGGGAGGATAGTAGTTATCTCGACAGCCGTCAAGCCATTTGAGGTAGCTTTAACGTAGCGGCTTTTGTGCGTTGTGAATCGGACGCAGGGCGTACTGAGGCTTATCCAATTCGCTCCGAATGAGAATGAATGTTTGGTGACAGGAGTCCCAAGTATTTCATGAGGTAGGATGGCGTGCCTATTTCTTCATAGAGAGGTGAGGTTAATGCCGCCTCGTCAATTGTTTTAGCTCGCCCTGATTCAAATAACTGAGCTGCGCCATCGACCAAACATTTCTTTCAAGTATTACCGACCTGAAGAGATTTTATGTGCGGAAATTAGCTCTGCTGCTGTTTTGTCGCCTTTATAAGCTTCTAAGGCAGCCTTCCCTTAAATCTTGCACTGTGTGATTTTCGTTTTGTACTCATAATAATAACCCCTATAATCAACCTATATTTTGAGCTAAATCGATCCTTAAGTATTGGTCTAAATATTGGGGCTGCTACAGAGAGGTGCGACTCCTGTTATTCCAAGAAAGAAGAATTCAACTGTAGGTAATGATGATATAGATTGGTGTCGTTACAAATATCGACACTTGATTGAAAACATTTTTGCAAGGCTTAAACATTTTAGTGCTATTGCGACTCGATATGACAAGTTGAAACGAAATTTTGAAGGTTCTATGGCTTTTGCTTGTGCTTTTTTATGGTTACTTATGTGAAACGGCAACAGCCCCTAGTTTGTTTGCATTAAGTCTCACTTTCTTCATCGTGATCTTCATCTTTATCATGCCCTAAATCTGAAATTTCTTTTAATCTAGAAATGACTTTGAAGTTTAAGCTGCCTTCTGGGTATTCGTTATTACTGTCTTTGTGGCCGACGGTTTCGCCAGTTAGCAGCTCTAAGGCTTCATTAACGCTAGATACGGTGTAAATAGCAAACATATTTTGGGCAACAGCATCAATAATTTCTTGTTTGAGCATTAAGTTGTGACTATTGGCTTTAGGGATAATGCAGCCTTGTTCGCCAGTTAATCCTCGAGCTTTGCATAGATTGAAGAAGCCTTCGATTTTTTCATTGACCCCACCGATAGCCTGAACTTCGCCATATTGATTAATTGACCCAGTAACAGCAAAGCTTTGTTTGATCGGTGTTAGTGTTAGCGCGGAGATAAGGCAGCACAATTCAGCAAGAGAGGCGCTATCACCATCAATATGACCGTAGGATTGTTCCATAGCAATACTTGCTGAGATCGCTAGTGGGAATTCTTGAGCGTAGCAGCTACCTAAATAGCCAGTCAAGATCATAACCCCTTTTGAATGTATGGCAAGCCCTAATTCGGCTTCGCGCTCAATGTCGACGATGCCGCGTGAGCCAGGATAAACAGTGACGGTAATGCGTGAGGGTGCGCCAAAGCTAGTGCCTCCTACTTCAAGCACTGTTAAGCCATTGATTTTTCCTGTTGCGGTATTGGAGGTATTGATAAGTATGGTGCCATTGAGCATTTCTTCTAAAATGTTTTGCGCGAGTCTGCCATGCCGATATTCACGCGCATTTAGTGCCTGTTCTATATGGGTTTTCTCGATTTTTTTTGCAGTACATAGAAAATTTGCTTCACCTATAATATCTAAGGCATCATTAATATGGGCGGATAAACGATCTTGGTGTTCAGCAAGGCGACAACTATGTTCCATTAAGCTAGTGATAGCAGAGTCTGTTAATGGTTTTGCTCCAGAGTCGTATGCTTGTTGTCTCATTAATTGAGCAAAACTTTGCATATTAGATGGCGTGCGAGGGATGTCGTAGTCGAAGTCTGCAAGGATACGAAACATTTCATTAAACTCGTCATCTAAATCTTGTAATAGATAGTAAATCTCACGGGAGCCAACCAAAATTATTTTAATATTTAGCGGAATGACTTCGGGCTTTAAAGTGACCGTATTAATGCCTAGCTCTGAATAAGGGGATTCAATTTCAATGCAGCCTGCTTTTAAAGCGCGTTTGAGTCCTTCCCAAACCAGCGGGTAGTTGAGTAGTTTATCGGCATCAAGAATTAAATAGCCGCCATTTGCCTTGTGTAGGGAGCCTGCGCGGATAAGTTGGTAGTTAGTTGTTAGTACGCCTTGGTCGCTATTATATTCAATGCGCCCAAAAAGATTTTGAAAGGTTGGGTTGGGTTCATAAATAACAGGCGCACCGGTTTTTTCTTTATAATTAATCAGTACGTTCGGTAGATATTGGTTTTTTAATAATTGTCTTTTGGTGTTGTCGCTAATATCTTCTAAAGTTCGTGAGGAGACAAAAAGGTCTTTAATTGTCTTGCTTAGGTCTTTTTTGATTTCACTGAGGTAAGTGATGACACTATCAATATTCTGGTAGCGCTCTGTTAATCCTTTAAATAAAGGCAATATAGCCATGCGGATGGTGGCGTTATCTAATTGACGATTTTTATCGACTAAAGCACGCCGCCACTGTGGGAGTTCAATTAAAGCCTCGGCTAAGGCATCCTCTAAAAGTTCGGTTTCTTTGTGGAAAGTTTCGCGTTCGTCTTGGGGGAGTTGGTTGAATTGCTCTTCATCCAGAACTTTTTGTTCGCGTATAGGAGCAAAGCTGATTGAATCAGTGTCGCGGAATAGGGCGATATTTTTTTCTTTGGCGGCTTTTTCTATGGCATCAATTGCGCTGTTGTATCGTTGGGTGAAGTTGCGCTCAATGGCTGTTCTTTTTTGTTGGAAACTGGGGCTTTCAAATGCAGCGGGGAAGGTAGCAATTAAATTATCAATTAAGGTGGAGATGTCCTGGCAAAATATTTGCGCTTGTCCTGCGGGAAGCTCAATAGCAACCGGCTCTCTATTGTTTTCAAAATTCTCTACATAGGCGTAAGATGGTGGTGTATCGTGTTTGTGCGATAGAGGGGTGAGATGATCGGTGATCATCGATAAGCGCCCAGTACCAGGCTCGCCCATAACATAAATGTTGTAGCCTGGGTTTTGCATAGCGACACCAAAATTTAACGCTGATTGCGCGCGTTCTTGGCCTAAAATATTGTTAGCCGGAGAGCCTTTGGGGTTGGCCGGTGCCTTGTAATCGAATGAATTAACTTGAAATTTGAGTGCTGCTGCTGGAAGTTTTAACAAGTCGCTCATATCCTAAAGGGCAATAAAGTGAGGGGGGAGTATTATTAAGGTTCTGGCTTTGATATTTTGTTGCTAGATAAAAAGTGCTTATTGGTCTTAGCGGTTAGCTAGTACAGTAAACCTTTAACCGAGCTTTTGAAAGTAGTAATTAAATCTAATATTCTGCATAACAAATTGAAACGCAAGGGTTAAAAGTTATGCTAAGTAGTGCCATAATATCTATTTATAATTATATTTCAATTGCTTGCAAATTTAAATTCGCAAGCTGGAGCAAATTTGAAATAAAAAAATGGTTCTCATAGTTTAATGGCTTAATTAATTTTAGGAGCTGTATAAGCATTTTTTGCGACTTAATAATTGCGTTGTACGGAAAAACGCGCGAGTAATTCTAATGCGTTTTTGTATTTAGAGTCAGGTAGTATGCTGATTGCAGCTATCGCTTTTTGGGCTTCTTCTTCTGCGCGTAACTCGGTGTAGTTGATTGCGTTGGTTGCTTTTACTATCTCATAGACGGCATGAAATGACTCGCGACTGCCTGTTTTGATTGCTTCTATCACTATATTAGCTTGTTCTTCCGTGCCTTTTTCTATCGCATAAATTAATGGTAAAGTCGGCTTACCTTCAGCGAGGTCGTCACCCAGATTTTTTCCTAGTTCATCTTTGCTTGATGTGTAGTCGAGAGCATCGTCGATTAACTGAAAGGCCATGCCAAGGTGTTGTCCGTAATCGGCGAGACTTTTTTCAATTTCTGGTGAGGCGTCGGAAATAACTGCGCCTAGTCGAGTTGCAGCACTAAATAAAATGGCGGTTTTACGCGAAATGACTTCAAGGTATTTGGCTTCGGTGGTTGCAGGGTTATTGCAGTTTAATAATTGTAGAACTTCGCCTTCAGCAATGGCGGTTGTGGTTTTTGATAAAATCTCCATAACACGCATATTATTGGTGCGCACCATCATTTCAAAAGCGCTGGAGTAGAGGTAATCTCCTACTAAAACGCTGGCTGCATTGCCCCATACTGCGTTCGCTGATTCTTTGCCGCGGCGTAGATCTGATTCATCGACAACATCGTCGTGTAGTAATGTTGCTGTGTGGATGAATTCAATAACCGCAGCGAGTAATAAATGCTTGTTCTCGCTATAGTTGAGCGCTTTTGCTGTCAGGATAAGTAGCATTGGGCGTAGGCGCTTGCCACCGCTATTGATGATGTAGTGCCCCAGTTGATTGATTAGTACTACGTCAGAGCTGAGTTCGTCTAAAATTAACTGATCAATTGCTTGAGCTTCGCTTTCTGTTAGGCTTTGAATCGATACAAAATCAATAGGTTCGGGGGCTTTATTGTCAGTGTTTTTCGAAGCTGTCATTGACTCGTTCTTTAGTTATAATTAATAATGGAATGGTAAAAATTTGCTGTAAGCAGGTTATTCAGCAAGCTATATTAACAGAACATAGAATTTAAAAATACAGCTCTGGTGATATTTGTTTAATTGTGTTAATTTATGACAAGTTATTCATTACGTTTATTTGTAGGTTGACGGCAATGAATTTTATATATATAATATTCTGTTCACTTTTAATAGAATTTTGCTTGATGGAGCTGACGCACATGTATGCGGTAATTCAAACTGGCGGTAAACAATACCGTGTAGAAGAAGGTACTACCTTAAAAATAGAAAAACTTGAGCTTGGTATGGGCGACAGTGTTGAATTCGATAACGTACTTATGGTGCAATCAGACAATGCTGTTAAAATAGGGCAACCTTATGTTGATGGCAGTAAAGTCACGGCAACGGTTGTTTCTCAAGGTCGACATAAGAAAGTTAAGATTATTAAATTTAGAAGACGTAAGCACCACATGAAACAAATGGGCCATCGTCAATATTACACAGAAATCCAGATTACTGGAATTTCTGCTTAACACACGAGGATTTATAATGGCTCATAAAAAAGCGGGTGGTAGTACTAGGAACGGTCGTGATTCTAATGCGAACCGATTAGGTGTTAAACGTTTTGGTGGCGAAACTGTTACTTCAGGTAGCATTATTGTTCGTCAACGTGGAACACGGTTTCACCCAGGAACAAACGTAGGTTGCGGTAAAGATCATACTTTATTTGCAACAACAGATGGACAGGTTGTTTTTGAGGTTAAAGGTCCTAAAAAACGTAAATTTGTTAGTATCTTAGCAGTATAATTATTTTACGGTAATGTCCATCTGATTAAGGTCGGGCTTTGGCGTAAAATAAATAAAACCTCGCCCATAAAGGCGGGGTTTTTTTTTGCCTATTTTTCGCAAAAGTTATTTACATGAGGTTTTTGGGTTATGAAATTTGTTGATGAAGCGGAGATTCGTGTCGAAGCAGGTGATGGTGGGAATGGTTGTGTCGGTTTTCGTCGAGAAAAATATATTCCTAAAGGCGGTCCTGATGGGGGGGATGCCGGAGATGGCGGTAGCGTATATTTGGTAGCAACGGAAAATGTTAATACCTTAGTGGATTTTCGATTTCACTCTGTGCATAGGGCAGAGCGTGGTCAAAATGGCATGGGGCAACAGCGTACCGGTAAAAAAGGAGATGATATTTATGTTCCCGTGCCACCAGGAACCGAAGTACATGATAAAAAAACGCAGGAAAAACTAGGTGAATTAACTAAAGTTGGTGAAACATTGCTGGTTGCTCAGGGTGGTTTTCATGGTTTAGGAAATACGCGTTATAAAAGTAGTATTAATCGTGCACCACAAAAAGCATCGTCGGGTACCAAGGGTGAGCATCGTATATTACAGCTAGAGTTAACGTTAATTGCTGATGTTGGTTTGTTGGGTATGCCAAATGCAGGTAAATCAAGCTTAATACGCGCAGTATCATCAGCAAAGCCTCGTGTTGCGGACTATCCTTTTACTACTTTAGTGCCTAATTTAGGTGTAGTGAGTGTGGATGAGCGTCGCAGTTTTGTTATCGCTGATATTCCAGGAGTTATTGAAGGTGCGGCAGAAGGGGCGGGCTTAGGCCTGCAGTTTTTAAAGCACTTGGCACGGACTAAGTTGTTGATGCACTTAGTGGATGTTGCGCCTTATGATGAAATGGATTCACCGGTTGAGGCTGCTAGAAAAATTATTAATGAAGTTGAAAAATGGAGTGAGGACTTGGCGGGTAAGCCGCGCTGGCTTATTTTAAATAAAATCGATAAATTGGATAGTGCTGAGCAAGAAGTTCGTTGTCAGGCCATCATTGATGAGTTGCAGTGGCAGGCGCCGGTATATCAAATTTCAGCATTGAAATCTGAAGGAACGCGTGCATTAATGTTTGATATTATGGCATTTTTAGAAGAGCAAACAGCGCTGGCAAAGTTGGAAGCAGAAGATGAGCCGGAGTGAGTTCGCAACAGCAAAACGTGTTGTTATTAAAATTGGTAGTGCTTTATTGACGGATGGTGGGAAAGGTTTGAACCAGGCTGCTATTGCTGTTTGGGTAGAGCAAATGGCATTGCTTAAGCAGCAAGGGATTGAAGTCGTATTAGTTTCTTCCGGTTCTGTTGCAGAAGGAATGGCGCGGTTAGGCTTAAAAACTCGACCTAAAGTGTTGCATGAATTGCAGGCTGCCGCATCGGTGGGGCAAATGGGGTTAGTTCGGGCGTTTGAAAGTAATTTTCAATTACATGGTCAGCATACTGCGCAAGTTTTATTAACGCATGATGATTTGTCTGATCGTAGGCGTTATTTGAATGCGCGTAGTACTTTATTGACTTTGTTAAGTTATGATGTTGTGCCGGTGGTTAATGAAAATGATGCCGTGGCAACGGAAGAAATTCGCTTTGGTGATAATGATACCTTGGGGGCGTTAGTTGCGAACCTGGTGGAGGCTGATTTATTAATTATTTTGACTGACCAGTTAGGCTTGTTTGACTCTGACCCAAGTGTCAATCCAAATGCGCAGTTTATTAATGAGGCCAGTGCCGATGATTCTCGCTTGGCGGCAATGGCGGGTGGCAGTCGTAGTGGCCTAGGTCGTGGCGGTATGGCAACTAAGGTAAGTGCAGCTAAATTAGCTTCGCGCTCGGGAGCCTCAACTGTGATTGCTTCAGGCTCTTTAGATGATGTGATCACTAAAGTAATCGCAGGGCAGCAGGTGGGTTCATATTTATATGCGAATATTGAACCTATTGTGGCACGGAAACGCTGGCTTGCAGGCCAATTGCAAGTGAAAGGGAGTGTGGTATTAGATGTGGGAGCAGTGAATGCACTTAAAACATCAGGTAAAAGTTTGTTGGCGGTGGGCATTAAGTCGGTAGCAGGCAGTTTTAGTCGTGGCGAGTTGGTTTCTTGTATGGACGAGAAGGGAAGGGAGATCGCGCGTGGTTTGGTGAATTATAAAGCAGAAGAAGTAGAGTTGATAAAAGGTCGCTCTAGTAGTCAGTTTGAAAATATTCTGGGTTATGCTGATGATGATGAGCTTATTCATCGGGATAATTTGGTTTTAATTTAAAGGTGCTTTGGTCATCAAGTACCGAAAGTCAGCTCTTGCTCGTTTAGGTGCGAATTAATTTTTAGGTAAGGTAAAGTGAAGCAAATAAAAGCGGTTTCGTTAATTTCTGGCGGTCTGGATTCTATGTTGGCAACTAAAGCCATAATGGAGCAAGGCATACATGTAGAAGGTATTAATTTTTTTACTGGTTTTTGTGTGGAAGGCCATACCCATGCCATTAGACAAAAAGATAAAGATAAGCCAAAGCGTAATAATTCTTTGTGGGTGGCTGAAACCTTAGGTATTAAGTTACATATTATTGACATCATTGAAGAGTATAAAGATGTTTTAATTAACCCTAAGCATGGCTATGGTGCAAATATGAACCCATGCCTAGACTGTAAGGTTTTTATGGTAAAAAAAGCTAAGCAGTGGATGGAAGAAAATGATTTTGATTTTATTATTACTGGTGAAGTGATGGGACAGCGGCCCATGTCGCAGCGCCGTGAAACTATGCCTATTATTTCTGCAGAATCAGGTGCAGATGACCGCTTAGTGCGACCTTTATGTGGTCAGAATTTGCCGGCAACCCTGCCAGAACGTGAAGGTTGGATTCAGCGTGACCAATTATTTGGTTTTAGTGGTCGAGGACGTAAACCGCAAATGGCATTAGCAGAACAGTATGGTTTAAGCGATTACTCCCAACCGGCAGGTGGTTGTTGCTTTTTAACGGATGAAAGTTATTCTGCTAAGTTAGTGGATTTATGGAAAGCGCGCGGCACTAAAGATTATGAGTTGGATGATGTTATGTTGTTAAAGGTTGGGCGGCATATACGCCCGAACCTGAGTTTTAAAGTGATCGTTGCACGTGAGGATGGGGAAGGACGCTTTTTGCAAGGCTATAAAAATAATTATATTAATATGAATTGCGCTAGTCATAGAGGCCCTTTAGCGCTAATTGATGGCGACCCAAGTGCGGAAGATTTGTATTTGGCCGCACAAATTGTGGCTCGCTATGGTCAGGGAAGGGATGCTGAGCAAGTGGATGTTTTGGTAAGAGATTTAGCGGGCAATGAATCAACTTTACAAGTTAAGCCATTGGCTAAAGATAAGTTACCTAAAGAGTGGTTTGTATGAGTCGGTATGAATTAGATGCGCGTCGCTTATTGTGTCCTATGCCGGTGATTCGTACCCAAGATAGAGTGAAGCAATTACAGATAGGCGATGTACTAAGCGTGACTTGTACGGATCCTGGGGTGATGCAGGATATTCCTGCTTGGTGTCGAATTAATGGGCATAAAGTGCTAGAAACTCAATCTGATGATTATCAATATATTATTATTTTAGAGGTAGGTGAGTAATGGCTGAAACTTATGATGCGCAACAAATTGCTAAGTCAAAAAATAGAGCCACGATAGTTGGTGCGCTTGTTAATGTTTTTTTGACCATCATAAAAATTGGCTTTGGTATCGTCGGTCAGTCGGCCGCATTAATTGCTGACGGCGTGCATTCTTTATCTGATTTAGCCAGTGACATGCTGGTTTTAATTGCGGTTAAGTTAGGTGCGCGCGAGGCGGATCATGATCATCCCTATGGGCATCGTCGTTTTGAAACGATAGCAACGGTTGTCTTAGGTTTGGGTTTGATTGCTATTGCGGCTGGAATTGTTTGGGATATATTTGAGCGAATGCAAAATCCAGAGCGAATGTTAATTCCTCAGGCTAGTGCTTTGGGTATTGCTGCAATTTCAATTTTAGCGAATGAGTGGCTATATCAATATACTAAACGTGTTGCGATGGTAACCCGCTCAAAATTACTCATGGCGAATGCTTGGCATCACCGTAGTGATGCTATTTCATCAATTGTTGTACTAATCGGCGTGGCCGGCTCTTTGTTGGGCTATGTGTGGGCGGATGCGGTGGCGGCTGTTTTGGTGGCTATTATGGTTGCCAAGATTGGTACTAACCTAGTTTCAGATAGTATTAAAGAATTAGTGGATACAGGCTTGCCAGAAAGTTTGGTTGAGGAGATTCGCTCTGAAATTATTGCTATTAATGGTGTCAAGGATATACATTTGCTGCGCACTCGATTAATGGGTGAAGATGCTTTAGTTGATGCGCATATTGTTGTTGATTCACGAATTACAGTCTCGGAAGGGCATATGATTGCTGATGTAGTAAGAGATGTTTTAATTGAGAAGTTTGATGATGTGCAAGATGTTTTGGTGCATGTGGATCCTGAAAGTGAGGCAAATGAGCAGGTTTTTGCAAATAAATTGCTACGCCAAGATATCGATAATTATTTAAAAGAATATTTAGCGGAAAACTACCCGTTGATTGATAGTTTTAGGATTCATTATTTAAAGGGTAAAGTTGAGCTTGAAGTGGTTTTGCCACATACAATGTTCAGTAAATCGCAGCAAGTAGAAACTATTAAGAAGCGTTGTTTAGTTTTAGCGCAAGATGTAGATAAGATTAGCAGTGTTGTTGTGTTTTTTAAGGCGTAGCAGATCATATTAAAGCAAATTGATAGGTGAGAAAAGTATGGCGGTTGGTAAGGTGAATTTTCCGCAAATGTATGCGGTGCCAGGAATTAAGTTGGGTGCGACTTGTGCGGGTATTAAGCAAGCAGTGCACGATGATTTGCTGTTAATAAAAATGGCAGAAGGTGCGACTTGCGCTGCTGTTTTTACTCAAAATGCTTTTTGTGCTGCACCTGTTGTTGTTGCGCGCGCGCATTTACAAAAAAAAACTCGATGGCTGCTGGTTAATTCTGGCAATGCTAATGCCGGAACGGGGCAGCAAGGAATGGTTGATGCCCAAGCTAGTTGTGCTGCTGTTGCCAAGTTGAGTGGCGTGACTGCGGAACAAGTATTGCCTTTTTCAACAGGTGTTATTGGTCAGCTGTTACCTATTGTGAAAATTGTTGAGGCGCTTCCAGGCGCGCAAGAAAATTTAACTGAAGATAACTGGAATAAAGCAGCACACGCTATTATGACAACGGATACGTTTGCTAAAGGGTATTCAAAAATAGTTGAAATAAATGGCCAGAAAATTACCATAACGGGGATATCAAAAGGGGCTGGAATGATTCAGCCTAATATGGCCACGATGCTCGGTTTTATTGCTACAGATGCGAAGGTTTCACGGGGGGCATTACAAGAATGTCTGGCTAGTGCTGTTG
>Ga0256840_1000111_pt1 | contig 70962 bp, 68 predicted proteins | sample 355202metaG_FD_185969 | JGI IMG/M metagenome (GOLD analysis project Ga0256840, IMG submission 185969) | Hydrothermal vent microbial communities from Mid Atlantic Ridge, Atlantic Ocean - 355-202 | ecosystem: Environmental > Aquatic > Marine > Hydrothermal vents | place: Atlantic Ocean: Mid...
CTATCTGAAAAGTAGTGTGCATATTTAAGATCATAGCTGAGTATATCAGTATTTACAAGATCAGGGTTACCTACTATAGTTGCAACCTCATACGGGTGAAAGTATTCACCATTAGTAAACTCTCGAAAGTCAGGGACTATATATGTTTGAGAAAATGCAAAATCTATGATATTGTTTTTATCTAGCTTGAGTTTTAGTCCACCACTTGGGTACACTTTATCAATGCTTAGGCTTTCTATGCTACTAGCGACATTATTATCATTATCTAAGTAAAACTGCTCTACATCTTGCTTGTATTGGACATATCTTGCACCCACAAGAATTTCAAAATTTTCAAATGGTTTTAAAAATGAATTAAGATAGATGTTTGATTCATCTGCTTTGGCATTGTAGCTATCAGCTGGTTTAAAGAGCGTCCCTACCATAAGTGAGCGTGAATCGTAAGCAATATCAGGGCGTACATATTCATCATAGATACCCTCTATATTTCCTGTCATATCAGTATCGGGTACTATGGCAGAGCCTGCTACTTTTCTCAAGAAGTACTTGTTTTGTTCAGAACCCCTCTCTTTTGCACTTTGTGAATATCCGATATCTATATAGTCTTCGTTACTAAGTAGTTCAAAATGAAACTTATTTTTTAAGTACAAAGCAGTAAGATCATCAGTAGAATCTAGTTTGTTTGCAATGTTATTTGAAATCTTATTATCTAAAAAAGGTTCAGCATTTTCTGTTCTAAAAGAGTATTGATAGTTATTTGGTTGATAAAGATGTGCCATAGCATCTTCAAGACCAAATCTAAAGTTTGCTTCATGCCCAAAAAAAGCATAGTTAAATTTAGCGTTTATTTGATCAACATCTAAGGTTCTCTCTTGCCATTCTAAATAGTACTTTGTATAGTATTCGTCATTACTGCCCATAATTCCATCAGCAACCTTTGTAACACTTTGTGAATTTTTTGTATAGAGTTTTGTATACTTAAGGTCAAAAACATCAGCATAGTTATAGCCAACGTTAATCATAGCATTATGTATATATTCAGTTACAGACTGGTCTATTGTTCCATACTGAGTAGGCTTGACATAAAGCTCTCCAGTACTTTTTTGCATATCATAGGCAGAATATTGCTCCGTTCTTGATGATGATTCTGTTTCGTAGTTGTAACTTGCAAATACAGAAAGGGTATGCTTGTCTGCCAACTCTATATTTTTGTTTGCTTCTAAACCGAAATCAAAGCCAAAAGGTTGTGCTTCTTGAGTTACATCATAGTTTCTATTGACATATTTTTGGGTAAACTCAGAAAGTTCAGCCTTCGTAAAATCATTAGTAGTGAAATCCTGTATAGGCTCCCCTACTGTTACTTGTGTCGCATTAAGTATAGAAGGGTCTATCTCTCTGTATCCATCATCAAAACCTAAGTAGTCGCTTCCCCCACCTTGGTATGAGTACACATTTGTACCTGTGTTTGTGTTTGCTTTTGCCCCTATGGAGAGTTTTATGTAGTCCTCTTTTGCAACCTCTTTTGTTCTGATGTCGATGTAACCTCCACCAAAACTTGCAGGTATATCCGCAGAGCCACTCTTTTGAACTTTCATGCTTTGGATAGCTCCTGCTGGAAATATATCAAGAGGTACTGAACGTTTGAGAGGGTCTGGTGAGGGGAGGGGTAAAGAGTTCATCTCAATGTTAGAGTATCTTTCTCCTAATCCTCGAACATAGATATTTTTTCCACCAACTAAGGTTATTCCCGTAACTCTTCTAAGTGCAGCTGCTGCAGAAGAATCGCCTTTTTTACTCATCTCTTCAGCACTTAAAATATTTGAAATTGATGTCGATTCCTTCTCTTCAGCGATGATACTTGTCATACTACCTTGAACCTTAGGTGCTAGGACTACAAACTCATCGAGTTCCATACTAGAGGGTGAAAGTGAAATATCTCTTTGAAGGGTAGCCCCTTTTTTCACAAAAATATCATCTATAGTTAAAGAGGAATATTCCGAATGGATGACAGAGATAGTAAGTTTGGCACTTGCTGGAATGGTGATACTAAACTTTCCTTCTTGGTCTGTTTTTGTATCAATATCTGTCCCTTTTACAAATATTCTAGCATTTGCAATAGGTTTATTGTTTTGTGAAGAGAGAACAACTCCTTCAAACAATCCCTCACCAAAAGATTTTATATCAATAATATTTCTTCCATCCATAGGTGTATCGATATTGATAAAGTCATCACCACTGGTAAATGTAGCACTTACTTGCGTATCTTTATCTTTTTTAATATTTACAAATTTCTTTATATACCCAAGGTTATAACCCTTTTCATCTTTTGCAAAAATCTCCACCTGATGACGTCCAACTTCTAAAAACATTTGAAGATAACCATCCTCATCAGTTCTAACACTTTGTGTATCATCAACGATAACCTCTGTGTTTTTAAGAGCCTGTGAGTTTTTAAATGTAAATAAACTCATAGTCCCTATCTCTTTGGCAAAGAGTGATGATGCTAAGAGTACAAAACCTAGCAATACAATTTTTTTATAAATATTCATCTAAATACACTCCATTGAATTATCTTCACACATCTGTATGTTTTTTCGAATGAGCGTTGCTTTTATGAAAAGCTCATTGTCTCTTATCTGTTTGAGATGTTTTTGTGACATCTCATAGTCTTTTGCCATATAATAAGCGTAGGCCAAGGCATATCTCATATTGTCATCTTCTAAGATGTTGTATCTTTTGAGGGCATTTTTAAGGCCTATTACTTTTTCATATTCGCCACGCTCAAGATAAATAGCTACTTTTTGTTTTATTTTTTCTACTTTATCAGTTATACCAGTGTTTAAAAAGATAGCATGTGAGTAGTCTTTTACTCGTCTGTGCATCTCTACAGCATCGCTTAAATATTTTGAGTTGTTATAAGATGCTAACTTAAACATATACGCAGTTGTTCGAGGCATATCTTGTTGTAGGTACATGTGACCTAGAAGCATTTTTACTTTTGCATTTTTTGGAAACTTTACCTTTGTAAATTCAAGAATTTTAATTGCTTCATTGACTTGAGAGGCTTCTATAAGCAGTTGTGCTAATAAGACATATTCCTTAGCGTCCGCATCAATTTTGTTCATATATACTTTTGCGTTTTTTATCGCTGATTGGTAAAGTTTTAAACTTGCTAGGTAGTAAAACTTTTGTTTTAAAAGAGTTGTGTCTTTTGGAAAAAGTTTTGCTCCAGTGTTAAGTGCCTCTATCGCATTATGATAGTCTTTACTTTTGTAGTAACACTCAGCACGAAGTGCGTATAAAGAGGCTCTATCACTTCCTTTGTCCCCTGCTAAGTCAAGTGAAATTACGGTGTTTTTATAAGCATCTACTTTATAATAGCTTTGTGCTAAGTATAGATATAGTTTTTCAAGTTTTTCTTTTTTTACAGCCTTAGCATCAAATTTTTTGCTTGGAGAGCTTACTTCTTTTGATGCGCCTATGCTAAAAAGATATTTCTCTTTAGTGTAAATCTTTGGTGCCTTAAACTCTTTTGCTTTTGTTGCATTGATAGCCTTATTGTAGTTCACAATAGCATCTTTATAGTTTTTAGTTTTTGTAGCAAGTACACCTTTAATAGTATAGTACTTTGACTCATCAAACTCTTTTGCAGATTTATTTACAAGTGCTAATTCATCTTTTGCTTTGTCATAAGAAGCATCATATATCATCAAAGTTGCTAAACTTAAGTGATTTATCTGAGTTTCATCTCTTTTGTCTGCATATACAAAGGTACTTAACAAAAGTAAGAATGTCATAATGATTGTATTTAAATTATTTGTTTTCATATTTATCCTTTAGTTAAAACTTACTTTTTGTTTTGCCCAGACCTTTACAGGTTTGCCTTTGTATCTTGCTGGTGCAAATCTCCAAGAACGAACACCATTAAGAACAGTTGCATCAAATACACCTTGTGGATGTGATTCTATAACTTTTGCGAGCTCTACACTTCCATCCTTAGCTATAAGAAGGTTTACTATGACAAAACCTTTTATCCCATTTTTTGCAGCACGTGCTGGGTACTCCATAGGGGAACGGTTGGTGACTTTTGGTTTGTTATCTACACTGCCTTCACTCATAACGGTGTCTTCGATGATGTCATCTAAAAGCTCTTTAGAGTCACCTGTGATATTGCCAGAGTTAAACTCAGGGATATCCATAGCTATACCACCTATCAAGTTGGTTAGGTTCGGTGGTGGAGCTTTTGGCGTTTGCTTTTTTGGTTTAGGCTTAGGTTTAGGCTTAGGTTTAGAACTTTGTACCTTTTTTTGTGCCTTCATTTTAACGATGCGTGATTTTTTCTTAGCATCATCCTCTTTCTCATCTACATTTTTGTTAAATGAGATAACAAGGACTACCATTAAAAAAGCTCCAAAAAGCATTGAAGCAAGTGCAAATAATCTAGCTGACATAATCTAGCCTAACTCTTTTGTTGTAGAAACAGCAACATCTTGAGCACCGCTAAGTTTACACTCATCTATAACATCTATGAGGGCTTCAACGGGTATGTCTGTATCTGTAACTACTAAGATAGCTTTGTTAGTAGAGCTTCTAAGTAAATCTCTTAGTTTACTTTGTATAGCCCATACTTTTATAGCTTGATTATCTATATAAACTTCACGGTTATTGTCAATGTATACACGGATAACTTTTGCATTTGAGAGTGAGGCTGAAGCTGCACTTGGACGGTTAAGGTCAAGCTTCATATCTTTTACAAAAGTAGTTGTAACCATGAAAAATATAAGAAGTATAAACACCATATCAATTAATGGTGATACATCTATATTATCAACGTTTTGTTCTCTTTTTTTAAATCTCATAATTTTCCTTCTTATGTTTCTTTAGTAGCTATTATGTCTGTGAGTTGTTCAAACTCTAACTCAAACCTATTTTGCTTTTTTTGTAGTATATTTCCAAGAAGTAAACCTGGAACAGCTACCACAAGTCCTAACTCAGTTGTAAAGAGTGCCTTTGATATACCACCACTGATAGAGTTCCCTTGAGAAAACATCGCTGAATTTTGTAGGGCATCAAAGGTTTCTATCATTCCCATTACAGTTCCTAAAAGTCCTATTAGCGGCGCTAAAATAACTATTGTTTTTACAACAATAGAGTACTTTTTGATAGCTATAAAGTAAGGCATCAATGAGTTTGTCATGAAGTCTCTTGGTTTTTTACCTAAACTCTTAGCCTCATCATTTGCTTTGATTGCAGTAGCTACTGCTTCATCAAGTAAACCTTTCATCTTTTTAGACGCACCTTTTTCTAAATGTTTCTCTACTAAACGACGAATATTTCCTTGAACTCCACGTTTAAGATTCATATATCTAAACCCAAGTGCATACCATAGTAAAAGATTAAGAGCAAAAAGAACCCACATAACAATGCCGCCTTTGTTCATAAACTCTACAAATACATCAATCATTACGCGTTATGTCTCTCAAAAAGATTAACTATGTGTAGTGCACTTTGCTCCATAGAGTCTTTAATGTTACTAGCCCATCCGCTGATAAGATTTCCTAAAAGTAAAAGAGGGATAGCAACTACAAGACCAAGCATTGTAGTTACAAGTGCCTCAGAGATTCCTCCACTAAGCAGTTTAGGATCTCCAGTACCATGAGTTGTAATGATGTCAAATGTTGCTATCATACCTGTTACAGTTCCAAGCAATCCAAGTAAAGGTGCTACTGCAGCTATAACTAAGATGAAGTTTCCGTATCTGTCAAGTGAAGAATTTTCGTTTAATATAGCTTCCATTACGATGTCTTCAATATGTTCTTTTTCTTTGTGAATATTTCTAATAGTAGAACGAATAACTCTTGCCGCTGAACCATCAAAAGCTTCAACTGCTTCGTAAGTTTGTTTAGCATCGCTACCACTCTCAAGCTTGTTAGCTACGGTGTCAGTAATTTTTTTAACATTACCACCAGCACCTATTAGAAACACTACTCTAAGAATCAAAAGTATTAAACCAAAAGCACCAAGACCCAAGATGATGTAACCTATAACTCCACCAGCTATAACTGTATCTTTATAAGTTTTTTCTACCTTGTACTCTATATCTTTATCTAAGTTTTCATAGATGAAGATATCTAGATTTTTAGGATTTTGGTTTTCATATAATGCTTTTGCAGTCATCTTAGCATCACTATTCCAAATTTTGTACATTCCATTACCAGCTGGAGCCAAGGCACCCATACTTTTTGCACTTATACCATATGCAGCTATATTACCAACTTTAAGTATCTCCCCACGAGCAGTTGTTCCATCAAGTAGGTAAAAACTACCTTCTTCTTTTCTTATAGATGAAAGTGTTTGAAAAAGTTTTAAAGAGTCATAAAAAGCAGTTTTTAGAGTGTCTAACTCATTTACGGAGTTATCATTTACAGCAATGTTGTACTCACCGAGAGATGCTTTTGCTTGGATGATTATAGAATTTACGATTTCTGCATTGCTTGTTTTTGAACGAAGTTGTTCAGCTGTTTTAGTGATGATTACTTCTTGTTCTTTTAGTTTTTTAGCAAGGTCGATAAACTTTTTTTGCTTTTTCTGTACAGTCTTAGAAGATTTTGTAATCTCTATATTTTGTTGTTGAGTCTCTTTTTTTAGTCTTTTTTCCAGTTCAGTTTTTTGTGCTTTTAAGAATGTGTATTCTTTTTTGTAAGCTTGACTTAACTCATCTGCGTTGATTGATGTTAAAAACACTAAAGTCATTAAAAGTATTTTAAAAATATTCATTATTTATCTCCTTGAAGTACTAGTGCATTTGGAAGTGTGAAAAAGCCTGTACGTATTTGTTTATTTAAGGCATCAAAAAGGGAAAGTATCTCTTTTATATCATCTTCCTGTTTTGCAACTTTAGTTACAAAGTTATCAGATTCGTCTTCAGTTATATAACCAACTCTATTGTCTGGAGTTTTAAAATAAAGCATAACTGTGCCTATTTTTGCTACATCTGCCAAGATATTTTTTGAGTCTATTTCGATGTTTTGTTTAAACAGACCGATTTCTTTTGTTAAACGTATATTGTCATCATAAGCGCTCCATAAAAGTGCTAATGCTCTTTCGCTCGTTATAAGTCCTTCATCTAAGTCGTCTTGTATTTTTCTAAGTGCACTTAAACGTTCTTGCACCTTAAATGGAATTCCTTCTATGATGCTTGTTTCAAGTGCAGTTATGAGTTCCTCTAAAAGAGGTTTTAAAACTATATTACTTGTAGATGTGTTAGCAATTTGAACTTTAAGTTTTTCTAAATCAAGTTCTAATAATTTTATAGATGTTATTTTTCTATTTATCTGCGCATCACTATCTGCACTTTGAAGTGCAAGTGACTTCATACTAGCTTTATAAGCATCTTTATTCTGATCTATTTGTGTATATAATGACTCTACATCTGCGCGTAACTTCATGATGGCTTTAACCATATCTTCATCGTTTGATGCTAAGAGATTTGTGCTTATAAGCGTAGTACAAAGTGCTAAAGCAATAAGGCTAATTTTAGGTGTGTTAAACATCTTTACTCCATGTGTGATTTTATTTATGGAAGTATAGAATTGAGGGGTTACGTGGATGTTGCACTAAAGTTACGCTTTGGTAACATTGTAGTCTTTATGTCATTTAGAAGTAATATTTACTCCCTGTAAGAGGGAGTAAATAAGGGTTAGCCTAGGGCTAGAATAATTCGAAAATCGCTTTAGCAGAACCTGAAGAGTCAGTTTCATTTTCAGTGATTTTGTATTCACTTGTACCAGTTAAGCTTACATTTGTGAAAGAGATGTTTGCAATGTCAGCAGTACCTTGAGTATAGATAGCACCTGAAGTGTTACTTGCATTGTTTTCAACAGTTACATCAGTAAAGTGACCACCGATTCCATCTTTTTTGAAGAAGATTCCACCATCTTTGATTGCGTTAGTTCCTAAACCGATATAAACATTGTTAAAATCAGCAGCAGTTGATCCACTCATCTCAATTCCTGAGTTACCTGAACCTTGATTGTTAATTACCATGTTAGTAACAGTACCAGAGTATCCATCATCGATGTCAAAAAAGTCATCAGTACAACCCGTAAGAGTAAGGTTAGACATATTTACAGTACCACCCCATGCTTCGATACAGTCATCATCAGATAAATCAACAGTGATATCAGTGATAGTAGTCCCTGAACCAACACCTACAAGTGAAAGACCATTGATCTCTTTATCTTGTTCCATAGTGATACCAGAGTTTAAGATTTTAACATATGTAAGGCTACCAGAGTTATCTGCTAAATTAGATGTACCAGCAACAAACTGAGTATCAACTTCATATGGGGCTACTTGAGAGTTAGCAGCATTTCCGATGATAGTTAAACCACCCCATTGACCAACAGCAGCAGTTCCACCATCAACAGCAGTTTCAGAAGTAAATACAATAGGGTCAGTTGCATTACCATCAGCTATAATTTTAGCTCCAGTATTTACTACCATATAAGATGTACTAGTACCAGTTCCAGCTTTACCAGCTACAGTTGTACCAGGGTTGATTGTTAAAGTAACACCGCTATCAACTATAACTAAACCACTAAGGATATGAGTAACATTATTATCCCAAGTTGCATCAGCTGTAATGTGACCTGTATGAGTTGTTTTTGTAGCTGGTGCAATTGGTGTACCAGTGATTCTTGAACCTGTAGCATTAGCACCACCAGTGTTTACACTTGAAAGTAGGTCAGCAGATTGTTTAACCTCATAGTTAACATCAGGAACTACAACAGCAGCAGTTGTGTCATCATTAGAACAACCTGTTGACATCATTACTACAGAAGCAGTAAGTAAGCTAAGAACGATTTTATTTTTGATATTCATTTTTGAATCTCCGTTTTTAAATTTGACGAAGTATAAAGCTAGGATGTTACTAAATTATTCTCGCTTGGTGACAAGATGGTAACACTATCTTTGTCGTTTAAGATAAGTCGTGATATAATATTTTATATTAACAAATAAGGAGTTTTCATGAAAAAAATAATCTTAGCATCATTGGTTGCTATGAGTATAGTTGTATCTTCAGTATCCGCTGAGGGCTTAAAAATAGGTTTAGGTCTAAGTGCAGGGCAGTCCTCGTTACAAGAGGCTCCAACCATTAAGGTGCCACTGGATTTTGACTTTGGACTAAGAGTTGAGCCTGAGTTAGGCATAACAGATGAGTATCAAACTCTTGGTGTTGGTGCTTACTATAACGTAATGCAAAAAAAAGAAGTAGATATCTATGCTGGTGGACGTTTAGGATACACGATAGATTCAAATGCTAATGGTATTACACTTCAAGCGCTAGTGGGTGCTGAGCATTATTTGGTAGAAAATGAACTTTCAGTAGCATTACAAGTTGGTTTAGAGGTTATGAGTGGAGACAGATATAAAGGTACAAACACCCCTGGTTTTGGAACAACTGGAAGTGTAGTCCTTAGATACTTTTTATTTTAAAACTTAAAAACAAAGCTGATACTCATTCGGCTTTGTTCTATTTATGAAAGTTACCACCTACTTGGATGTATACTAGGAGATTTGCTATGCTTGAGGCTCGGTCTGCTATTTTACCGCTTTTTCTTAGGGCTCTTAACATTCTGTAAAACTTTTCAAATTGATTTAATTCTTTTGCCATATCATGAAGATTTGCTTCAACCATCTCGTAAAGGTCATCAGTTTTACTCTCCTCTATAAGTACATCGTTGTAACACTCTTGTATCTCGTCAATGTCATCTATATTTATCATATTTATAGTAGTTTTGATAGCTTTTACTGTAGATGATTGCATAGGGAGTGCATACTCTTTGATAGTTTTCGTATCTACATCTGCACATACATCTGTGAAACCTTTTATGAAACTTCTTGTGTTCGCACAGGCGCGTGAGAGTTCATTGGTTATTTTTAAGTAAGCTACAACGCGTCTTAAATCTCTTGCTTCTGGAGTATATAACGCTAAAACTTTGATGATTTCATTGTCGATTTCATCAGTTTTAGAGCTAATATTTTTGATGAACCCCTTAGCATCATGAAACTTTTGAGCATCACAATCTTCTAGTGCATCTAGGATCAGTTCATTAGATTTTAATAATCCATCACCTATATCTGTAACCTTGCTCTTTATGAGTTCTAAGTTGTCTGTAAAATTTTGTAACATATTATCCAAATCTCCCTGTTATGTAGTCTTCTGTTTGTTTCTCTTTTGGATTTAAAAAGATACTTTCTGTTTTATCAAACTCTATGAGATCACCTAGGTACATAAATGCTGTATAGTCACTGATACGACTAGCTTGTTGCATGTTGTGTGTCACTATGGCGATGCTAACATCTTTTTTAAGTTCAACAAGTAGCTCTTCAATAGCCCCTGTACTTATAGGGTCAAGTGCAGAAGTTGGCTCATCAAAGAGGATAACTTCTGGTTTGACTGCTACCGCTCTTGCTATACAAAGACGTTGTTGTTGTCCACCAGATAAGCCCATAGCTGATTTGTCGAGTCTATCGTTTACTTCTTTCCAGAGTGCACCATCTTTGAGAGCTTGTTCTACTCTGCCTGCAAGTTCACTCTTGTTTTTGATACCAGCAATTTTAAGACCATAGGCTACATTATCGAAGATGCTCATAGGAAAAGGTGTAGGTTTTTGAAATATCATCCCAACACGTTGACGAAGCTCTATAAATTCGTTTTCTTTTTTAATATCTAAGATATTCTCCATTTTTTGTGTTGAATCGTTAAGTAAGTCTATAGTACCTTCATATCTGTTTCCAGGGTAGAGGTCATGGATACGGTTCATACTTCTAAGTAGTGTAGATTTACCACAACCACTCGGGCCTATAAGGGCAGTGATTTTATTTTTGCGTATCTTCATGTTTATATTTTTTAATGATGGGTGACTAACATTTGGGTATGTAAATGAAAAGTCTTGGATGTTCATTACTGGCATTATCTTTGTTCCTTAAGTTTAGTATTTTATCTTTTTTTATTTCTAGTAAAGTATCTACCAGTTAAGTTTATGGTTAAAACCAATACAGTAAGTATAAATGAAGCAGCCCATGCTAGGTCACGGCTTGATTCTTCTGGCTCGTTCGCTAGGTCGTAGATGCTCACAGTAAGTGATGGAAAAGACTCACTCAAGTCAAGTGAGAAGTAGTTACTTGTCTCAGATGTAAAAAGCAGGGGTGCAGTTTCACCGATGATGCGCGCAAAGGCTAAAAGGATCCCTGTCATGATCCCAACTTTTGCTGCTTTTATAACGATATCTAGTATAACTCTGTATTTTGAAGCACCAAGTGCTATTCCAGCTTCACGGAGTTCACGAGGGACGAGTGAGAGCATATTGTCCGTTGTGTTGATGACGATAGGTAGCATCATGATGCTAAGAGCAATCGCCCCTGCAAAACCACTCGTTCCACCAGATGGTACTACTACGATAGCATAGACAAAGGCACCTATCACTATAGAAGGTGCTGACATCATTATGTCACTAAGGTTTCGGATGAGTCCTGCATATCTACTACGACCATACTCTTGAAGGTAAATCCCTGCAACCATACCAAGAGGTATACCAATAGCTGCAGCGATACCTGCTAAGATGAACTGTCCAACGATGAGGTTACGAAGCCCACCATCAATGAGGTCATTTAAAAAGAGACTAAAGTGAAATGAACCAAGACCTTTTATGAAAAGTGTTATAAGAATCCAAGCTAAAAAGCCTAGCCCTATAAGTGCTGAGAGAGTTGAGAGTCCAAGTACTATTTTGTTTATCAATAAACGCATTATTTAGCCCCTCTTAAAAAGTAAAGTTTTGCGATGCTAATGATGGCAAAGCTAATGATAAAAAGTATGAGTGCAAGATAAAACAGTGAACTTTCCCCAAGACCAGCTGCCTCGCCGAAGTTATTAGCCATCGCTACAGGTATAGAAATAGTTGGGTCTGTAATAGAACTCGGTAGTGTAAAAATAGAACCTATCAAAAATGCAACTGCCATAGTTTCGCCTAAAGCACGACCAAGTGCTAAGATGATACTTCCGATAATACCTACTTTTGAGTATGGAAAGATGATATCTTTAATAACCTCAAATTTTGTAGCACCCATTGCGTAAGCACTTTCTTTAAGGACATCGGGAGTTGTATTCATAGAGTCTCTCGTGATAGCTGCCATAAATGGTAGTATCATTACTCCAAGAACTAAACCAGCGGTTAAAAGCGATACTTGATAGCCACCCACTAAGTCAGCAACTATAGGAGCAAAATAGTACAGTCCCCACATACCAAAGATGATGCTAGGAATAGCTGCAAGAAGTTCTATAGCTATCCCAATAGGGTAGGCGATGTTTTTAGGTGCAATTTCTGCTAAAAAGACTGCTATTCCCATAGCGATAGGAAGCGCAAATACTAGAGCTATGATAGTGCTTAGCAATGTTCCGACTATGGGAACAAGCCCCCCATACTCAGTAAATGTATCTTTTACATCTTCATCAAAGAGCATAGTGTCTGCCTCAGCAGGCATATCATCCTCATCATCTAGCATCATCATATCATCTGAAGCACTGCTATCATCCATATCCATATCCATATCCATATTGGCATTTGGATTTGAGAGTGAAATTTCAGTATTCCAATTTGGGTTTACTATAAAACCAAGACCAAACTCATCTATAGAATCTTTAGATGCTAAAAACAGAGTGATAAAGATACCGATAAGTATGACAAATACTAAAGAAGCACTTGAAAAAGCAAGATTACGAAAGATTTTTTCCATTGCCTATAACCCCATTTAAATTTAATTTTGGGATTATAGAGAAATTTGGTTACATAGTGGTTACAATGAGATTCTGAATCAAGTTCAGAATGACGGATGATTGTTGAGAATGACGGGGAGTCGTCATTCTAGGCTTGACCTGGAATCTACTTTAAAAAAAGAAACTTAAACTACTTAATACCTTTAGTATCCCAATAAGCTCTTATTTTAGATGTTAAAGTATCTGGAAGTGGAACAAAACCTAAACTTTTAGCTATCTCTTGACCATCAGTATAACACCAGTTATAAAATTTTGTTACTTTTTTGTCCATTACCGGTTTTTCAGCAGGCACAAGGATGAAAGTAGCAGCAATCATAGGGTAAGATTCAGCTCCACTAGGGTCAGCGATGATAGCGTAAAAATCTTTTTTAGGATCAAGTGTAGCTTTTGCAGCTGCTATTTGAAAAGATTTAAGAGTTGGTTTTATGTATTTACCTGCTTTGTTTTCAACACTAGCCATCGCTATGTCATTATTCTTAGCATCAGCGTAGTCGATATACCCAACAGTGTATTTACCTTGTTTAAGAAGTGCAGCTACTCCAGAGTTCGTTTTTCCACCAATATGTTGGTTCCCTGGCCAGTTAAGTGACTTTTTAGCACCATATGCTTTTCTCCAACCCTTGCTTACTTTAGAAAGGTAGTACGTAAAGTTATAAGTAGTTCCACTTCCATCTGCACGGTGTACAAAAGTTAACTCTTCATGTGGAAGTTTAAGATCTGTATTTGATGCTACAATCACTGCATCATCCCAGTATTTTACCTTACCAGCTGCTATAGCTACGATAGCTTTACGAGAAAGTTGTAAGTTTGTTATTCCTGGAATGTTATAACCCATAGTGATAGCTCCAACTACTGCTGGAAACTGATAAAGTTTGTTTTGTTTGAGTGTTTTTGGGCTTAAGGGTTTGTCGGTACCTGCAAAATCAACAGCTCTAGCTTTTGCATCCTTAATACCCTTAGATGAACCTTTTTTAATATAATCAACTTTTATACCTGTTTCTTTATTATAAGCTTTTATCCATTTTTGGTAGACACTGTATGGAAATGATGCTCCACTTCCTTTAAGTACTTCGCCTGCATATATAGTAGTAGCAAGCATTGTTGTTACTAATGCTGTTGTAATGATTTTGTTCATCTAACTTCCTTTAATATTTTTATGGCAGAAGTATAAAGTCTCTTGGTTGCACTTTGGTTACAAGTTAGGTTACAAAGTGTAATCAAAATGTAACAAATGTGTAATATCATTTCGCTATCAAACAAACATCAAGGGATAAATAGATGAAAAAAATAATTATATCAACTATAGCTACTCTAGCTATTGCCTCTGTTAGCTTAAGTGCTAATGAAATTACTATTATGGATGAAAAATCTCCAGAATTTATGCTTGGGAAACAAACACATATAAATATGAAGTTTGTTCCTGATGACAACAAAGATATGTGGCTCAAAGCTGGTGTACGGATTCAAGGTACCTTTGAAAATGTCAATACTGACTATAATGGTAATAAAACAAATACTAATCTCAGTGATGCTTATCTTCGCCGTGTTCGTTTTGAGGTAGCTGCTGGTTTTGGTCATGGTGTCTCTTTTACTATGGATGTTCGTAATGACAAATCTAACTATGGTATAGAAAATGATGAGGGGACATTTAATGTAGGTGATGCTTATGTTAAAATTAAAAAACCATTTGATACCTCTCTTGTAAACTTTAAACTTTACCGTGCAAAGATAGATGTTTCTCGTACTGAAACTGTAAAATCAGCTCGTGTCATAGCATACGATAGACCTTATATCGCTGATATAGCAGCGCAGTACATCTCTTTTAACCGTCGTGGAACTAATGTTCAGATGTATGGAGATTGGGATAAGAAAATTCATTATCAAATTGCAACAGGTGCAGCTACATCTCCTAATAAAATTTATGATGCAGCTGGTGATAAAGCATCGTCAGATGCTATAGAGCTTTCAAAACAAAGTTATTTCTTTGGTGGGAAAGTGGTACTTTCACCATTTGATGGTTGGGAAGAGACTTCAAGAACTGAAACATATTTTGGACAAGGGAAACACTTTGAAGTTGGTGCATCATACTGGTCAGTTCCTCAGTTAGCAGGAACTATTGGTAATGGAAGCGATTTTGATGTGAATCGTGATTTAATCAATCTTGAGGTTTCAGCACATTACAAAGGTCTTTTTGTACAAGCAGAATACTTTGACTTTAGTAATGTTGTAAAAGACTGGAATCCAACTACTGGTGGACTTGAAACAAGTGATTCTACTGGTTGGTATGTAACAAGTGAATATGTTATTGCAGAGTGGGGTTTTGTAGCTCCTTTTGTACGATATGAAACGCAAGATAGATATGAAGCTTTAGCTGATGCTACAGTGACATCTGCTCTTGGTGGTATCAACTGGTACTTAAAAGGAAATACTATAAAAGCTGGAATTGTGTATCAACAAGACCACTTCGGTGTTGATGCTACAAGCAATGGCGGACAAGCAAAAGATGTTCAAAAAATCAAAGTAACTTCTCAGTTTTTCTTCTAGACACATACAGTAGAGCATAGAGCTCTACTTTTTCTTTCTCGTTTTAGAAACCCTCTCTTTGTTAACTTTATATTTAGCATTTTTTAGTTTTTCAATAATTTCTGCACTTACATTGAGTATATCAGAGATGATGTCTTCGTCGTCTTTTTTAAAATTTTTTCTGTTTGATTCAAAAATATATATCAACTCTTCAAAATCAATATCTTGTAAAAATGGATAAAGAGCGATGCACTTTTCCTCCTCGACTATCCAGTGACTTAAAACACATATAACTAAAAACTCAGGGATGTAAGCGGGCTTGTTCATAAAATGAGTACTCACTTTGTGGGCCATAGAATCGTAATAATACATTAATGGCTCTTCATGTTTAGCGAGTTTTTTCATCTGAGCATTTATCTTAGCCCCTTGGACTAAATTTATTAGATAGTCCGCATTGACTACATATTTTTGTAAGTTATTTTTTAAGTCACTTAAGGTTTTATATACTAAGTCAGTGTCTTCTTTTGAGCCAACTTCGGGTGAATACTTCATCTCATCTATATGTACAAAATACCTCTCAAGTGCTGTTCTCGCAAAGACTAGCAAGGCTTCCGTTTTAACACCGCTTAGCATCGTAGGTTTTACTCTATGCGTGCAGTAGTTGTTTACTTCATCTTCTTGAATCTTTTTTATATTTTCATCAATAGCTAGGTTTCTTAACATTGTGTCTCCTTAGTATCGCCAAAGAATTTTATGTTTTTTATTCTTTAAACTGTCATTCTTGAAGTTTAATTGACAATCTTGAAGCTTTTTAATAGCATCGTTAAAAGTAGTAAATATATTTTCACTATCAACTAGATTAGGGATGAGGTCTATATTTTTTAACATATCTAATGGTTGCGGTTGAATGCCTACTATAACGACCGTAATATCTTTTTTTTGTAACTCTAAAATTGCATCTTCGATAGCATACATTCCTGACTGGTCAATACTTGGTACTTTTTCCATCCTCAAAATAACTACACTGACATCTGGAAGTTCTTTCATCATTTTTTTAAAATGTGAGGTGAAACCAAAAAAGATAGGTCCATCAAAATGTTGGATATATATCTGATGTTTGATGTTATTTGAGATATTTTGTTCATCTGCTTCACTTGGAGAAGTTTCAAAATCATCAAGTATAGAGCTCACTGCTCTTGATTCTGCTGTATCACCCATCTGTTTCATGAAAAGTAATGATGCCATTATAAGGCCTACGGCAACTGCTTGAAGAAGATCTACAAATACAGTAAGTGTTAGTACTATTAACATAACTACAGCATCAGATCGAGGGACTCTTGAAATATGTTTGATACCTTTGTAGTCAATGATACCGATACCTACACTTACTAGGATACCTGCTAACACAGGAAGGGGAATGAGCTTTGCATATACACCAGCACCAAGGAGGACTATAAGTAAGATGATAGAGTGTATCATGCCGGCAAGTTTACCTGTGCCTCCTGCATTAATATTGACAACTGTACGCATAGTAGCCCCTGCACCTGGAAGTCCTCCTATAATACCAGCAATCATATTTCCTACACCCTGCCCAATAAGTTCTTTGTTTGAATTATGTTGAGTTTTTGTCATGTTATCAGCTACTACAGAGGTTAAAAGTGAATCTATAGCTCCTAATGATGCTAAGGTTAAGGCAGGGATAATCATAACCATAGGATGGTGCCAGTCCATGTTTAATAGAGTATCTATATGTACATCCGGTAAACCTTTAGGTATATTTCCTATTACTGGAACATTGAGTTCTAAAAATGCTGTGATGAATGTGAGTACTAAAAGTGCTACGAGCGTGGATGGTACCTTTTTTGTTACTCTAGGAAAAAGATATATGATAGCAAGAGTACTTAAAGAAAGAAAAATTGCTTCTTTGTTTATTTCATTTGCTATAGTGCCAAGGTTTGAAAATATATCAAGTATTTTCCCTGGTGATTTCATACCAAAAAAAGGAAATATTTGCATAATGATGATAATCATGCCTATTCCGCTCATAAATCCAGAAATGACAGGATACGGCATATATCGTATATATTGACCTATGCGAGCCACACCCATGACAACCATAAAAAGACCAGCTAGGACAAAAGTAGCTACTATAGTTCCAATAGCTGCTTCAACGGAGCCATATACTGCGATTTCTCCTGCAATTATTGCTGATGAAACAACTGTCATTGGACCTGTTGGACCAGATATCTGAGTATTTGTACCACCTAGGAGTGATGCAAAAAAGCCTAAAGCAATCGCTCCATAAAGTCCTGCAATTGCACCCATTCCAGACTGAACACCAAAGGCAAGGGCTAGGGGGAGCGCAACTATAGCGGCTGTAAGACCTCCAAATATATTTCCTGATAAGTTTTTAGTTTCTAACAATTTTTTCCTTCTTTTTAATGTCTAATGTTTAAGTTATGTTCTTTTATAGATGCTATTATATCTTCTAAGTGCTTGATTTTTTCTTCCTCTTTTCTCCGTTGATTATTGGCTTCAAGATTAAAAGTAGCAAGATTTTTGTCAAAGTATCCAGTATCAAAACGTGCATTTTTAAAGTCTTCATCTTTAGCAATTTGCTGATGCAAGGTTATGTTAGTGGGTATCCCCTCTATGATATACTCAGACAAAGCTCTTTGTGCTTTTTTGACAACGCCCTCCCAGCTTTTAGCATATACTATAAGTTTACCTATCATAGAGTCATAGTACGTTGGAATCTCATATCCTTTATAGGCAATAGCATCAAGACGAACTCCTGGACCACCGGGGGAAAGGTACTCTGTAATAGTTCCAGGATGTGGAGCAAAGTCTCTACTTGCATCTTCTGCATTTATCCTAAACTCTATAGCGTAACCATGAAAGTGAATATCATCTTGTTTATACTGAAGTTTATCACCATCTGCTATCTCTATCATACGTTGGATGAGGTCAAATCCTGAGATGATTTCTGTCACTGGATGCTCCACTTGTATGCGAGTATTCATCTCCATAAAGTAAAAATTATCTTGTGTATCTACTAAGTATTCAATAGTTCCAACACTTTCATATCCAAGCTGTTTCATTGCATCTATAGAGACGCGAAAAAGTTCTTGTCTGACATCGTCATTTAAATTTGGTGCTGGTGCTATCTCTACTACTTTTTGGTGTCGCCTTTGAATGGAGCAGTCACGCTCACCAAGATGCACAACATTTCCATAACTATCAGCAATAACTTGAATTTCTATATGTCGAGGGTTTTGTAAGTAGCGTTCTATAAATACTTCATCACGTCCAAAAAACTTACGAGATTCACTCTGCGCATCATCAAATGATTTTTTAAAATCCTTAGCATCATGGACTATACGCATACCGCGTCCACCTCCACCAAAGGCAGCTTTTATGATGATGGGGTAGCCTATCTCTTTGGCAAAAGATTCCCCTTCTTGGTAGGTAGCGAGTGGTTCATCTGTTCCTGGGAGTACAGGGACACCAACATCTTTCATGGCATTTTTAGAGGCTATTTTATCACCAAAGAGAGCGATATGTTCAGCACTTGGGCCTATGAAAATGATATTGGCGTTTGTACATGCTTGTGCAAAGTCTGCATTTTCAGATAAAAATCCATACCCAGGATGGACAGCATCACACTCAGCTTTTTTTGCTAAGGTCACTATCCGTTCATAATCGAGATAGGCTTCTATTGGGTTACCAAGTATTGGGTATGCTTCATCGGCTTTTTTTAACCAAGCCCCATTGACGTCTACTTCTGAGAAAAGGCAAACACTAGTTATGTTGAGTTCTTTACAAGCTCTTATGATTCTAAGTGCTATCTCACCTCTGTTTGCTATAAGTATCTTTTTAATTTTTTGCATCTATTTTTCTCCTATCTCGTTGTGGCAGTATGCTTTTCGTGTTGCTTTTATATTGTCGTCTGGTGCTGCTTTGATGAAGTCTTCAACTGTCTCCATAATGTCATGATCAACATATTGTGACTTTGAACAATCAACTACAAGAGTTGCATTTTCTGGTACTTTTAAAAGTAATTTTCTTAAAAGTGCTTTGTTAAGGAAAGAAACATCTTTATGAAACTGTATGGTATATTTATCTTCATCGTTCCTCATTGTGATAGATGCATGATAATTCGCACGAATTACAAAAAATAATCCTACAAATATACCTATGATGATACCTTGAAGTAAGTCTGTTGCTATCACTGCAATGATGGTGATAATAAAAGGTAAAAATTGCGTTAATCCATCTTTGTACATGGTATAAAACTGGTGTGGATTGACAAGTTTAAAACCGATATAGAGTAAAATCGCAGCAAGTGCTGAGAGCGGTATCATGTTTAAATAGTTTGCTAAAAAAAGTACACTTAACAAGAGCCATACTGCATGTAAAAAGGCAGATATACGAGTAACTCCACCAGCATGAACATTTGCAGAACTTCTTACTATAACGGCAGTGATAGGTAGACCACCGATGAGTCCACTTAAAATATTGCCTAAACCTTGGGCTTTAAGTTCGCGGTTGGTTGGGGCTATCCTTTTGAGAGGGTCTAGTTTATTGACCGCTTCTAAGCTTAATAGTGTCTCAAGACTTGCTATGATGGCTAAAGTAATGGCAACTACATAGACTTGAGGGTTGAGAAAGACACTAAAATCAGGATGTACAAACAGTGCAGTAAGTTCTGAAAAATCATTCAAAATAGGGAGTGATACCAAATGTTTTGGTGAAACTGCAAAAGATGGAAAATATTCAAGAGCGATGAGGTTAAAGATAACGCCCCAAAGAACAGCTATAAGTGCACCTGGTGTACGGCGAATGACAGTGAACTTTCTCATCCATGAGGTATCCCAAAGTATGAGTATAGCTAAAGAAACTAGAGCGATAGTTGTAGCCCCTTGTGAAATCGCTCCAAAGGAGTCAAAAAGCTCATGAAAACTAGAGTTTGCACTCTCCATCATGTAGCTATCATCCCCTTCAAAGCTTACATCATAGCCTACAGCATGTGGAATCTGTTTTATGATAAGTATCAAACCAATAGCAGAAAGCATAGCTTTTATAACAGATGATGGGAAAAATGCCCCTATGATACCAGCTCGTAAATATCCCATGACAAGTTGAATGACACCAGCTATAACTACGCTGAGTAAAAATGCTTCAAAACTTCCTAAGGTTTCAATCGCCATAAAAACTATAACAGTAAGTCCAGCCGCAGGGCCAGATACGCTAAGTTGAGATCCACTTGCCCATGAAACGACAAGTCCTCCGACTATCCCAGCTATAAGACCTGCAAAAAGAGGAGCCCCTGATGCCATAGCTATACCCAAACATAAGGGTAAAGCTACAAGAAAAACGGCAATACTAGCCGGAGCATCATGCTTAAGATGCTTCGCGTAATAATCTAAATGCTTATGTATCATGATGCGTATCTTTAAGGTCTAAATCCTCAAGTGATTTAAAATTAGATGCATCTGGGTCATAATACTCTATATCCCCATTAGCTATGTCATATATCCATCCATGTATATGAATACTTCCATCTTCTACACCCTGTTTTACATAAGGGTAGGTCAATAAGTTTTCGATTTGATACACTACTGAAAGCTTTTCAGTCAGTCGTAAAAGCTGATCATGACTAGCCTGTTTACCAATAGAGAGTTTTGCAAGGGATTTTGCTTTTTCACCCAATGTGAGCCATTTTTTAGTATGGACAAATGGTTTGTCTTCTATCTCTTCATAAAGAGCAGCTATAGCCCCGCAATGTGTATGACCACAAATGATGATTTCTGAAACATTAAGCGCAGTTACAGCGTACTCAATGCCTGATGCTGTGGCATGAAAGTCTTCATCTGGTTTATAGGGTGCTACAAAGTTACCAACATTTCTAAGAACAAACAAGTCCCCTGGATTAGTTTGTGTTATAAGGTTTGGTATCACTCTTGAATCTGCACATCCAATAAAAAGTGCTTTTGGATGCTGTCCATTTTCGGCTAAATCTAGCAACTCTAGTTTATGTTTTTTAAAGTAACTTTTTTTAAATACATCGTTACCTTTTAATAATACGCTATTTTTAAGCATAATTATCTCCTTGTAATAAATTTTATAAATATATATGAAAGTAAAAATTATGCTTGGATGGGTGGTCTGAGAATGCTACTTAAATGAAGATAGTTGTAGAAAGTCTCTTCTACGGTATGGCTGTGGTAAGTTTTCTGTTGTAGAGTGATTGTGAGATGAGATAGAACGAAATCATCATCAATATATTTGTCTATGATTCTTTTTTCAAAAACATACTCAATAGTTTTAATAGGTTTACTTTCTAAAACTATTGTACTTGAGATGTATTCAAAGGTCAAGATAGAGATGAACAATAGTGCCAATGTTAAACTAATGATACGTATTTTCATAGTTACATTGTATGTGTATTTTAGTATCTTGTCAAGGGAAAGTGAAGTTTGTGAGTATCTATAGTTTAAGTGATACTATAATACTCACAAATAATAAATATTTTTTTACTTATTATACTCCATCAACGCGGAGGGCTTTGTCTTTTCCTATCATCATATCTACTGTTTTTTGTATGCGTATCCATACAGATTCTTGTCTATACTCAATGTTATGTTTACGACACACTTCTTTTACAAGTGGTTGCATTTTTTGTTGGTAAGACTGCGGTGTATTTGGAAACAAATGATGCTCTATCTGGTAGTTTAAAAAACCATGTGTAAAGTCTATGAGGTCACTTCCTGTATTGTAGTTAACGCTTCCCATGATTTGTCTAAGATAGAACTCGCCTTGAGATTTGTGTGGCTCTGAGAACTGGTAAATATCTCCAGCAGAGTGGTTAGGAACGATGACTAAAAATGAGTGAAGATTTGCGTATGCTTCAGCCATTACAAGTATGATAAATGCACTCCAAACTGCACCCCATCCAAGAGGTAAAAACAGAAGTGGCATACCAACAAACTGAAAAAGTCCGTATGGAAGATAAAAATCTTTCCATAGTTTTCTTCCTGTGTCGTTTGTTGGAAGGTAGTTATACTCAGTAGTTTCAGGTTGCTTGTTTATGCGTCTTTCTTTGTTGTCTAAAATTCTCATCGTATTTGGAGCATAGTAGATGAACTTCCATACCATAGCAAAAGCATAGACTACTAGTTTTTTTGCCCAATATGGCGCTGGTGAAGTGATGAGCCATTGAAGATTTTTCTCAACATTGTCTGGGTCATCATTTTCACCTAAATGGTAGTGGTGCATAATGTTGTGTTCATACTCCCAAGCATCTGGTTTAATCCAGTCTAGCCAGTCTACAAAACGTCTTGTTCCACGAGCATAGCCTTTTTTCTTGTATTTTAAAGGTACATTTGGAACTTTGTCATAAGCCCCATGAAGGATAGGGTGAGTTATATCTGCCCATCTAGTAACATTACCCACCCCTATGAGTACAGCTGCTATGATGCCAAGAGTCCAAAAGCCAAAAGAACCAAGTCCAGCTGAGAGCTCTAAGGCAGTGACAACATAAATCATAAAAAAGCCTAAGTATGTAGCTCCACGCGACCAGCGTTCAAGTTTAAGAAGGTGCTGAAAATCCTCTTGTCCAACTGGACCTATCTTTTCTTTGATATCTTCTATATCTTTTTGAAGTAGGTCTTTATCTATATCTTCATACTTAGTATATACATGGTCAGCTGGTAATGCTTCAAATGTTTGTTGTGTAGGTGATACATCTTTTACCTCTTCAAATATATGCGTCTCATGTTGTGCTTCTTCAGCCCAAATCTCTTCTTGTTTCGCAATCTCTTGTGCTTCTTCGTTTGAGATTATAGCTTCTCTTGCTTCTCTTTGTTCGATGATATCATCTAAAGATTTTTCTGGATTGTTTGACAAAACAAGCCCCCTTTATAGTAGTGGTTCAAATTATAATTTGTATTATATATAAATATACTTTAGAAACACTTTCATACATCAAGATTTACTTTAAAAACTCTTGAAGCTACTAGTAGCTCCTGCGAATTTTCGCCTTGTATTAGCATATTTGCTATAATGCTGAGGATACAAGGGTTTTTAGAGGTGCCCTTAAGTATAATAAACAGTATTTTAGATAAAATAGCAACAATTAATAATACGGGAGATTCAATGGACGCAGCCAAATATATTTGGATGAATGGGGAGTTCGTAGCATGGGATGATGCTAAGATACATGTACTTTCTCACACTTTACACTATGGAAATGGAGTTATAGAAGGTACAAAAGCTTATAAAACTGAAAAAGGTTATGCAATATTTCGTTTAAATGAGCATACAGCAAGACTCAAAGAGTCTGCTAAAATGACGCTTATAGATATACCTTACTCTGTTGAAGAGATGAATAAGGCTCAGATAGAACTTATAAGAAAAAATGAATTTACAGGGGAAAATGTTTACCTAAGACCTTTCGCATTTTTAGGTTATGGTGTGATGGGTGTATACCATAAAGATGCACCAGTTGAGACTGTAATGTCTGCTTGGGAATGGGGCGCTTACTTAGGAGAAGAGGGTTTAAAAAGTGGTATAAAACTTAAAATAGCTTCTATGACAAGACCTGCAAATACTTCAAATATGGGTAAGGCAAAAGCATCTGCGAACTACTTAAATTCTCAAATGGCTAAGTTTGAAGCTATAGACTGTGGATACGATGAAGCTTTACTTTTAGATGATCAAGGTTATGTTGCCGAAGCTAGTGGTGCATGTTTTTTCATGGTGAAAAATGGCGAGCTTATAACGCCGCCAAATGACAATTCTTTAGCGAGCATAACTCAAAAAATGGTTATAGAGATGGCGGAAGATTTTGGTATAAAGGTAACTCGAAGACGTATTACTCGTGAAGAGGTCTATGTAGCTGATGAGGCATTTTTAACAGGGACTGCTGCTGAGATAACTCCAGTTGCAATGGTTGATGCTAGAGAGATAGGGTGTGGAAGTCGCGGTGAGATGACTGAGAAAATTCAGTCAACTTATTTTGATATCGTATTTGGTAGAAATGCTAAGTATGAGCACTATTTAACATATATAGACTAGATTCCGTGTCAAGCACGGAATGACGGATTGGGGCTCGTCATTCGAAACAGTTCATCATTCGAAACAGTTCGTCATTCTGAACTTGTACCACAAGGGTATGATAATTCAGAATCTAATAAAACAACAAAATAAGGAAAAAAATAAATGAAGGAAAATATAAAAATGGCATCAGATATGAACGATTATTTTAACAAGAAAAAATCTCAAGGCAATGGCTCTGGGAATGGTGGAGGAAACTCTGGTGGTGGTTTTGGTGGAGGTGGCAATGGTCCACAAATGCCAAAAATTGATTTAAACTTTGGTGGCGGTAAAGCTGGATTAGTTTACTTTTTAATCGCAATAGTTTTAATGCTAGTGCTTGCAAAACCTTTCACTATCATCGAAGAGGGGCAACGTGGAATTTTAAGTACTAATGGTAAGTATCAAGACCAAGCCTTGCTTCCAGGTCTTCACTTTATCATCCCAGTGATTCAAAAAGTTTATGTTGTTGATACTAAAGTTCGTATCATTAACTATGCATCACGTATAGAAGCGAGCGGTGGAAGTAGATCTGGGATTGGTTCTAAGCCTGCTATTACAGTTCTTGACAAGCGTGGTCTTCCTGTTAGTATAGAACTTACTGTACAGTATAGACTTGATGCTAGATATGCAGCACAAACTATCTCTAACTGGGGATTCTCTTGGGAAGATAAAATCATCAATCCTGTTGTTCGTGATGTTGTACGTAATGTTGTTGGTAAGTATGATGCAGAGTCTCTTCCTCAACTTAGAAACACTATAGCAGACGCCATAGAAACAGGAATCCGTGATAGTGTATCTGGACTTAAAAATTCTCCTGCAGACCTACAGTCAGTACAGCTTCGTGAAATTGTTTTACCTACTAAGGTTAAAGAGCAAATTGAAGCTGTTCAAATAGCAAAACAAGCTGTACAAAAAGCAGAACAAGATGTACAACGTGTAAAACAAGAAGCGTTGAAACGTGCTGCTGAAGCACAAGGTATAGCTCAAAAGAAAAGAATTGAAGCACAAGGTATAGCTGATTCTGTAACTATTCAAGCAGATGCAAAAGCAAAAGCAAATATGCTCATAAGCAAATCATTGACATCTAAACTTTTACAGTTAGAGCAGATGAAAGTTCAAGCTGGGTTTAATGATGCCCTTCGTGCAAATAAAGATGCAAAAATCTTCTTAACGCCTGGTGGGTCAACTCCAAATATTTGGGTAGATATGAAAAACCCACAAAAAAGAAGCTCGGCTCAATAGTGATGCAGGAGATATTAAACAGGGTAGATTGGGAGAAAAGTGAACTTCTTCCTGTCATCGTTCAAGAAGTCGGCACTAACGAAATCTTAATGATGGCATATATGGACAAAGAAGCATTAACTCTTTCCCTTGAAACTAAGATTGCGCATTATTTCTCAAGAAGCAAGCAACGCATTTGGAAAAAAGGTGAGTCAAGTGGACATATCCAAGAGATACACTCTTTTAATATCGACTGCGATAACGATACCCTTCTTATAAAAGTGACTCAAACGGGCGTAGCTTGTCATACTGGACGAAAATCTTGCTTTTTTACAGAGTTAGAGTCTGGTGAGACACAAGGTGAAGTTAAAGTGAGTTCTGAGGCTCTTTATGGAGTCATAGACACGCTTTACCATACTATCCAAGAGCGTAAACTTGCAGACCCAACTACATCATGGACAGCGAAGCTAATCCATAAAGGTGAAAATACAATTTTGAAAAAAGTTGTAGAAGAAGCTGGAGAATTTGCCTTTGCCTATAAAGATGATGATGAAAAAGAGATGATTTATGAAGCAGCAGATTTAACCTATCATATGTTGGTTGCCCTTGCTGTGAAAAACATCTCACCAGATAGAATCAAACAAGAGTTAGCAAGAAGGTTTGATATGAGTGGGATAGCTGAGAAAAATTCAAGAGAAGATACTTAGTAGAGAAGATGAAGCACAAAATACTAGATTTTATGGACTCGCTCATAAAGTATGATTATATTTTATTTGCTAGTATATTTTTCGTATTTTTTTTATTTATTGTGTTGGCACTTGTTTTTAGAAGAAAAGCTAGATTATCTATATTTTTAGTACTCTTTGCCTTCGTGTTTTTAATGGTGTCACCAATCGTTGGTTATGCGAAACTTCATACGTATCTTTTTAAAAATGAATTAACACTTACTTCAGAGAAAAAACTTCAATTTACAAAGGCTGTAGTTGTCTTAGGAAAATTAAAAAATACTTCGCAAAGAGATTTTGAAGCATGTCTCATAACAGCTATAGTCACGAGAGCAAGTGAAAATAAATATAAAAATTATATCTATGGATTAAAGCCTATTATGAAAATGTCGATTGTTGAAGAAGATATAGTTATGGGCAACGAGATAGGGTTTAAGCTTATAGTAGAACCTTTTACCTATACAAAAAAATATAATATTGCACTAGAGGCGGACTGTAGATGACACTTTTTAATTATTGGCACTTTGTAGTGTTTGGCGTATTGCTTTTAATCTTGATTGGTGGAGTTATTGCTTCATTGAAGCAACCCGTGAAAAAACTAGTTGCTCCGATGATAATGTCTGTTACTTTAATAGTTACCTTAATCGCCGGATTTTCAGTTGTAGTGGTTGATAAGTATACTAAAAAAGCAAGTTTGCACAAATTAAAAAATAAACGATTGTTAAGTAGTGAAAAAATTATCTATACGGGGATAGTATCTAATGATGGCTTGCATGAGATAGGGACAGTAACCTTTGAGATAAAAATAGTCAATAAAGGACATGCTACGGGTAATGTTAAGGGTGGTAACTTTTATAAAGCAAGTGGTTTCTTTGACTTTTTTAGTGGTGGTGCAAACATCCTTTATCGCCCTCAAACCATCACAAAAGAGTTTGTAGTCGCAAAAAACTTAAAACCAGGACAAGCAAAAGCATTTAGAGTTTATTTTGATTATCCACCATATTTTAAGCAGGTTTCTCAATTTGCAAAGTTATATTCACATTAGCTCTTCTATATCTGAATTTAAAAATGATACATAACTCACTAATATTTTAAGCCTAAGGGTTTTAAAGCTTTATTGATATTTTTTACTTGAGTGTTTTTGTCTCTACACCATGCAGGAGCTAAAAGTGCATCTTCATCAAGTCCAGCTGTCACTCGTTGGACTGATACATTTTCGGGTTTCATTAAGAGCGATTGAGTAAGCACATCTAAGTAGACTTCTTCGCTTATGGGTGTAAAGTCTCCACGAATATATTCATTGGCTAAAGCTGTTTTTTTAACGACATATAAGGGGTGATATTTTACGGAGTCTATCCCCCATTCATATGCTTGTTTTGAGGTCTCTAGCATCATAGCTTTGTCTTCATTTGGAAGTCCAAATATAAGGTGTCCACATACGTTTAGCCCAACTTCTTTAGATTTTAATATCCATTTTTTTACATTATCACTATCATGACCACGATTGATGCGTTTAAGTGTTTCATCATATATAGACTGTATGCCAAACTCTATCCATATCTCTTTGTCTTTGTTTAATGATGCTAAGTAGTTTAGCGTCTCATCTGTTATGCTATCAGAGCGAGTTCCTATACTAAGACCTACCACATTATCAAATGACAAGGCTTTTTCATAAAGCGCTTTGAGTGTCTCAAAAGGTGCATAAGTATTTGTAAACGACTGAAAATAAACTATAAACTTTTCAGCTCCATATTCTCTTTTTTGACGAGCAGATATGGCAGAAAATTGTTGTTCTAGCTGTAATAATTGTTTCCCTAAGTAAGGGTTCTCTTTTGAGTCTAAGTTAAGATGAAAACCTTTGAGTTCCTGAGTCTCACCAGTGCTTGCTGAAAAAGAATCGTTTTCACAAAAAGTACACCCACCCTTAGCAACTGTACCATCAATATTTGGGCAAGTGAAACCAGAGATGTTGATGCCGACCTTATACACTTTACAAGAAAACTTGTTTTTTAAATAGTTTCCATAGGTAAAAATCTGTTTCATAAAAATCTAACTAGTTAAACTATGTACTTGCCAGTAAAACACGCTGTACAATACTCATCATTTTTGGCATTTACGCTTCTTAGAAGGGAGGCTTCATCTAGATATGCTAGAGAATCAGCACCTATATAGTCGCAAATCTCTTCTGTAGACATATTTGCTGCTATGAGTTTGTCTTTATCTGGAGTGTCAACGCCATAGTAACAGGGGTCAGTTGTAGGTGGTGAAGATACACGCATATGTACCTCACTTGCACCTGCTTCTTTTAACATTCTTACTATGCGTCTTGAAGTAGTTCCACGAACTATAGAGTCATCTATAACGACTACACGTTTGTCTTTAATGATGTCAGTCATAGGGGAGAGTTTCATTTTTACTTTTAAGTCACGCATCTCTTGAGTTGGTTCTATAAATGTACGACCTATGTAGTGGTTACGCATAATTCCCATCTCATAAGGTATGCCACTCTCTTGTGCATAACCTATAGCAGAAGGAACTCCGCCATCAGGAACAGGGATGACAACATCAGCTTCAACTGGAGCGATGTTGGCTAACTCCTTACCCATCTCTTTTCTAGCCTTATACACAGACTGACCAAAAACAGAGGAATCTGGACGAGCAAAGTATACATACTCAAATATACAGTGTTTAGGAGTGGGTTCAAAAACTTTGATACTTTTAGGCTCTTTTGCTCCTGAAAATACTAAGAGTTCCCCTGGCTCTACATCACGAACAAAGGTAGCACCTACAAGGTCAAAGGCACAAGTCTCACTTGCTACTATATAGCCACCATTTGGAAGTTTTCCAAGACTGAGTGGACGAAAACCATGTCTGTCACGCATAGCAAACATTTTGGTACGACTCAAAAAGACTAAAGAAAAAGCACCCTCTATACGTTGGACAGCATCTATGATTCTGTCTATGAGTTTTTCTTGTTCACTCTTTGCGATAAGGTGGATGAGATTTTCTGTATCCATAAAGGTTTGAAATATCGCACCTTTTTGGATGAGTTTATTACGAACCTCTTCAGCATTTGTCAGGTTACCGTTGTGAACGATAGCCATCTCTCCTAAGTCATAACGAGCAAATACAGGTTGTGCATCAAGGATAGAGTCATCCCCAGCAGTTGAGTAACGTGTATGCCCAATAGCAGCAGAGCCACTCAGTGTTTTGAGTTTTTCTTCATCAAAGACACGCATAACAAGACCACGTTTTTTGATTGTATGAAGTTTTTTACCATCAGAAGAGCTGATACCTGCTGCCTCTTGACCACGATGCTGGAGTGAATGAAGTGAAAAATACGCTAGTTTAGAAGCCTCTTGATGTCCAAATATACCTACTACAGCACATTTTTCATTTAAGTTGTCATGCAATGCTAAATCCTAATTAAGTTTATGCGCAATTATACTAAAATTACTACATAGAAAGTTTAAATATAGAGATTATATCTATTATTAAATGGAACAAAAAATGCTTTAATCTCTCAATAATGTAATGAAAGGTGGGAATATGGATATAGTTCTTCGTAATAACCTCATACTTATCACAACAGGGTTTGAAACACTCAACACATTTTGGATGAAAGATTTTTTAAATCATCATGCAAGAGGGATGCTTTTTTTACCAAAGGCAGTATTGGTTTTTAGAAATGAAACACTCACTGAAGTTCGTGAAGAGTTTTTATCCCAGCTTTCTCAACATCATGCAGCTACTCATGATTTTGATCATCAGTTTTTCTTACGCTCAATGTTAAAGTTCGGTGTCCAGCCAATCAAAATAGAATTAGATAAATTAGAAGAGCAAGAGAGTGTTAAGGTGCACCTGTATGCGTATGATAAAAACACTGTCTTGATATCATTAAAGTATCCAAATTCTTGGGTAATTAACTATCTTCGCTCTCAACTTGAAGTCTATGTTGAACGTGGTACTGATGTAAGTCTAGTAGTGGATGTGAGTGATTATAAGGCAAAAACTAGACTTGAACGTGCGCTGAACAAAAGACATATCTTGCACTATCAAATTCAATATACTTATGACAATCATTTTATGAGTAAACTTTATAGTGATTTTGCAAACTTTAGTTTTGGTGATCTGTGTCGTGAGGCAGAGGAAGAAGCGAACAATAAGTTTTATACAGTCCTAGAATGTCCAATAGGGGCTTCGCAAGATGCTTTGAAAAAGAGTTATAAAAAACTTGTAAAAGTGTACCATCCAGATAAAATCATACATGAAAATCCACATATGGTGCACCACTATACACAAAAGTTTCAACTTCTTACAGAAGCTTATGAAGCTTTGAGAATAGTGTCTTAGTCTTATCTGCTCTTTAAAAGAGCTTTAAAGTCATCGGCACTATAAAGCGCTAAACTCGCTCCCTCTAAGCTTCGCAACTCTTTTGAAAATCCCCTTTTTGAAAAAAAGATAGTTTGTGTTGGTTTCAATCCAAGTTTTTCACATTTTTCATTGAGTTTATGTAGCTCTTTTTTATTGACTTTATGATTTGTCCATTTACATTCACCTACATAGACATCACCCTTGTTTGTAATTGTTAGGATGTCAATCTCTATATTCATATTCCAGTAACTGCCACTTGTAAGTATTTGTGCATCTCTTAGGTTATAGTTTAGCAGGAGCGCGGAGAGTTCTTCAAAAACTAAAGAGGTGTATTGGCTCTGTTTGTCATCAAAAAAGCTAAAAAAATCATAAAGCTCCCCTTTTTGGATTTTTTGTTTAAATGGGGAGATAAAATAAAACCAAAACCTTATGATGGGGTGATTAAAAAGTACTTTATGAGATATACGATGTCGGGCTAGTTCTCGTTTGAGTTTGCTGTTTGGATATAAATCTTTTGGATGTTTCTCTCGTGAATACTCCATTGAGATGAGACCTTGAAGTTGCAAAAATTCTAAGGCACCACCACCATTTCCATTGTTTAAACCAGCTCTTTTAAAAGCGGAAAATATTCGTCTATCTCCAACTGCTAGTGCCTGAAGAAGACGGATGTTAATAGGGTCATGACCTATGAGCGAAAGAATTTTTTCATTTAAAATATCGAAGTTTTTAATGATGTGAGTATGGATGAGTTCTTTGATGCTAAGTGTAGCGTCAACTTCTATATCTAGGCCACCAAACACACTAAAGTGCTCTATGAGTGTCTCCATCTCATCATAATAGTTTTTAAAGTAAAAGTTACGAAATTGTTCTATGAGTTGTTTTTTAAGCATCAAAAGTATTTTAACATAAATATAGATTATTTGGCTATATAGAGGTAATGATATGTTTAAATCAAATATTTTTTTAAAGTTCACTCCCCCACTTAATAGCATCTAGACCATACTTTTCTCTCAAAATCTGTGTGTTTTTTGTTAAGATTTGCATTTTTTCTTCTTCATGAAAGTTAATGAGCGAGAGCTCTTTTTTGGAATCTCGTGTAAAACTAGAGCAGTTGATGCTAAGGCGGATAACTTGAAGTCTTTTTTGCGTATCTGCTTGATGAAACATCTCTATGCAGAGTGCATCGAACTTTTTTTCTGTAAAACGTTCGCATAAGGAGACATTTTTATGAGATTTTTGATTCATCTCGTAGCTGATGCTAAGAGAAAAAACAGTTGGAATAACATCAAGTTTGAGTATGGCAAAGTTAAGGTGCCTTGCTAGGACGTGGACACGTCTTCTTAGCTCTGTTCTGTCAAAAAGAGGATCAAAGGTACGTGAAATACCTATGCTTTTTCTTTTATGAGTAGTTTTTATGGGTGCATCAACCTCTGCATTGATACGTTTATATAGCTCTTTTGCATAAGGACCCCAAGACTCTATAGTACCCCGTCTTGCTCGTAACTCCCCAAGAGTAAAAATTTGCGCTGATGCTAAGCGGTTTGCCATGCTTTTACCAATACCTGCAAATTCACGCACTGGTATAGGGTTTATAAAGTCATCAAAATTGTACATGTTAATCACTTTGCATCCAAAAGGTTTTGCAAAGGTGGTGGCAAGTTTGGCTATGTATCTAGTATCTGCTGCACCTATGGAGACAGGTAAATCTAAAACTTTTTTTATTTCATGACGTAGGTTGTCGATAAATTGTGGAATCTCAGCATCATCAATCCATCCCGTTAGATCTCCATAAAATTCATCTATAGAGGCTTGTTCTATAAGAGGAATGCGTGATGCTAAGAACTGATGCAATTCGTTGGAGAGTTTTTGGTAGAGTGTCATATTTGGTGCTTTGATGATAAGGTGTGGACAAAGACGAAGTGCTTCAGAGATATTCATAGCAGTTTTAACACCAAAAGCACGTGCCTCATAGGAGGATGTAGTTAAAATACCTCGTATTTTTCCCTTAGCATCACGAAAAGTGTTGAGGTTGTCATCACTCTCTTCATATGTTTTAAAAAAAGTAGGTACAAATGAACCTGAATTTTCAAAATTAACAGTTTGTTTTTTAGCTTCATTATTAAATATCTTCGTATCACTACGCCCACCAATAGCTACTGCTTTATTTTCTAATGTTTTATCAAGAGTGCGAACAGCGGAGACAAAAAAGCAGTCGATATCTATATGTATTTTCATTTGTCAGTATCTTACATGAAAAAAATGCATATGCTTAAAAATATGACAAATTGACATAGATTTAATAGTTCAGTAAAAACTTTTTAAATTCATCTTTGGGTATAGGTTTTGAGTGAAGATATCCTTGTATGAGTTTACAGCTTCCTCTTTTGTGTAACCATAGATACTTTCGCTAGCATTATTCCAGTAGATAACTTCGTGCTTATTGTTGTAGCCTTGGACAGAGATAGATTCTGTGTTTGCTAAGATTTCTTGAAAGATTCTTTTTTGATTTTTTATTTATTCTAGTAATTTTTTTGCTATGATTATGCATGATAAAAATACTACTACTTGAAGATGATACTGTATTTGCAGAGTCTATGATAGATTTGTTAGAGAGTGAGGGGTTTGAAATCACTCATGTAAAAGATGGTGAAGCTGCTCTTGATGCAACCTATGATACAGATTTTGATATCTACCTCCTTGATGTTAATGTGCCACTCTTAGATGGCTTTGATTTGCTTGTAAGTTTACGAGAGAGTGGTGATGCTACACCAACTATTTTTTTAACAGCTTTAAATGACATAGCATCCTTAGCTAAGGGATTTGATGCTGGGGCAGATGACTACATAAAAAAACCATTTGAATTTGATGAACTTTTAATTCGCATTCAAGCTATACTTAAAAAACAGTTTAAACTTTCAGAAGATGAAATAAAAATCGGTTCATTTATTTTTAATATACAAAAAAATGAGCTTCATGATAAAAATGGTTTTATAGCTCTCACACCCAATGATCTCAAACTTACTGAACTCTTTTTTAAGCAACCTAATAAGACTTTAACAAAGGAGTTCATCTTAGATGAGCTATATGAGGGAAAAGAGATGGGTTCGGGGGTGCTTCGTGTCTATATAAATAAGTTAAGAAATGTAGGGCTCCCTATAGTTACGATGAAAGGTGTTGGGTACCGTCTTGAAGGGTCATGAAAAAAGTGCATTTTTAAAGTTTTTTATCACTTACTTTGTGAGTGTCGCCTTGCTTATCCTTGCTGTTGGTTTTTTTTACTTTGAGCAGATGCAGTCTCAGTTGGTAAAAAAAGAGCATTTTTCGCTCATAGAATATGCCCGCCATATTAAAATGAATGAGATCTTAGATGAGTTTAGTGGTGATTATCATCATGAGTATATTCAAAAGAAAAATCAACATATTAATATAAGAAATTTTGAAATGAATGATAGTGAATTTTCAAAGTTTATCCCTATGGAGAGTTCAGAATATTATCTCAAAGTATACAAGTCAAAGGATGAGTATATTGCAAATATCTCTCAATTAAAAGTAAAAATTATATTTGCGCAGATTTTGCTCTTAGTTCTATTTGCCAGTATTAGTTACTTTTTAGCAAGAAAAGCCTTGTACCCTCTTAAGAAAGCTATTCACACCCTTGATAAGTTTGCAAAAGACTTGATACATGATTTGAACACTCCCGTAGGTGCTATGAAGCTTAATATAAAAATTTTAGAAAAAAACCAAGATATAAAAGAGTTAAAAGCACTACAAAGACTTAAAATAAGTGTAGATACTATCTCTGAACTCAAAGAAAGTTTAACAACACTTTTAGAGAAAAAAACATTCCAAGTGCGTGCTTTAAATGTATGTGCCATAGCGCAAGAGTCGATCTCTTTACATCAACAAAATTATCCTAAGATGAAGATTCAAGTGAGTTGCAGTAGCCTCATCGCTAATGTCAATGAAAATGCTTTGAAACAGATACTTCACAATCTCCTCTCCAATGCATGCAAATATAATGTAGAAGATGGTAGTATAAATGTTTTTATGAAAGATAAGGCCTTATGTATTCAGGATTCTGGTTTTGGTATCAAAGAACCGAGTAAAATTTTTGACAGAGAATACAGTGCTCAAAACTCTACAGGTTTAGGTCTAGATATAGTCAAAAGATTAGCCGAAGCCATGAATATAACTATAGATGTAAAATCAGATGAAAATGGAAGCTTATTTTGTCTACACTTTCAAAAATAGTATAATTTTACGAAAATGAGGAATATAAAATAGATGCGATACTTAGGGTTACTTTTCTTACTTCTTTTTAGTGCTTGTAGCATTAAAGAGTATGCACAAACGAAAACAAAAATTATCATCATAAAATCACCTCAGATAAAGTTCGCAGACTTAGGCTATGTTAGAAATACAAATAAGGCGATAGAGTTAGAACTTTTTATGGCTGGAAAAAGTATCAAAAAAATCACCATCAACAATCTTATATGCGTAGATGATGGTTGCATGACTAAGGGCGGGTTTAATGAAGACTATCTTGTTTCATCTTATCCTAGTGATATACTTCAGCACATACTTTTAGGGCTACCTATATATGATGCTAAGAACATACAAAAAAATGAAGATGGATATATACAAAAAATCAAAGATGAAAATGTAGATATAAAATACAAAGTAACTAATAAACAAATCTTTTTTAAAGATAAAAAGAATAAAATTATTTTTAAAATCAAAGAACTAAACTAAGGAATAATATGTCAAAGAAGTTTGTAGGTGCACACACAAGCGCATCTGGTGGTGTGCAAAACGCTGTGCAAAATGCAGTAGATATTGGGGCAAAGGCCTTTGCCCTTTTTACTAAAAATCAAAAACGCTGGGATGCTAAACCTCTTGATGCTAAGACACTTGACTTATGGTTTAAGGCTTTAGAGGACTCTAAAATTCAGCCTAAACATATATTGCCACATGACTCTTACCTTATAAACTTAGGTAATCCTGATGAGCAAAAACTTATAAAAAGTCGTATGGCATTCATAGATGAGTTAGAGCGTTGTGAGATACTTGGGCTTGATAGACTGAACTTTCATCCAGGGAGCCATTTAGAAAAACTCTCAGCTGCTCAAAAGCGTGATGAGGTGTTTTTAAAAGAAGTGGAAGATAAGTGCTTGGATGTGATAGCAGAGTCTATAAATATAGCACTCGATAAGACACAAAATGTTAAAGCAGTTATAGAAAATACAGCAGGACAAGGGACAAACTTAGGTTATACTTTTGAGCATTTAGCATACATCATAGACAAGGTAGAAGACAAAACTCGTGTAGGAGTTTGCATTGACACTTGTCATATGTTTGTAGCAGGTTATGACATCCGAACTAGAGAGACATACGATAAAACATGGGCAGATTTTGACGCTATAGTAGGGCGAGATAAATTGATGGGTATGCATATCAATGACTCTAAACCACCACTTGGAAGTAAAAAAGATAGACACCATTCTTTAGGTGAGGGTGAGATAGGTCTAGATGCTTTTAAGTTTATCATGAATGATGAACGCATGGACGATATACCACTCGTTTTAGAAACGATAAATAGTGAGATTTGGAAACAAGAGATAGAACTGCTTTACTCATTTGAAGATTAAGTTAAGCAAAGCTAATGTAGTATTATCGCCAGATTATTACATAAAAAGGAAAATTATGAAGAAAATTATCTTAGCATCAGTAGTTGCAAGTTCAGTTTTAATGGCAGGTGGATATAAAATCCCAGAAAGTTCAGTTAATGCAGTAGCCCTAAGTGCTGCAAATGTAGCGCATACAACAGGGGCAGATGCAGCGTACTATAACCCTGCAAATATGATATTTATGGCAGATGAGCATTCTATGGAATTGGATGTGACTTATATAGGGCTTGATGCGATTAATTATACTGGAACATATACGTCAAAATTATCTGGGGCAACAACGAGTGAGAATTTAAATTCCCAAGAAGAAACTTTTTTTATACCAACATTTCACTATGTATCTCCCAAGATAGGGGAAGCTAGAGTTGGTTTTTCTATGGTAACTCCAGGTGGATTGACTAAAAGATGGGAAAGTCAGCCAGCTCAGGCAAGTGCGGAAGAGTTTTCTCTTCAAACAGTTGAACTAAGTCCTACAGTAGCTCTTCCTATTGGAGATAACTTGGCTATTGCTGCCGGTATTAGAATGGTATATTCAAGTGGTATTATTAAAGCTTCTTATTCTCCTATTATGAAACAAGATATGACAGCAGATTCAATTGATTTTGGATACAACATAGCTCTTTCATATAAACCGACAAAAAGTTTAGATATAGGTGTGACATACCGTTCACAAATTAATCTAACAGAAGAGGGTACTGCTGATTTATCATTTGTAGGTGGTACATATGCATCTGGTACTATTCCAACCGTAGCAGACAAAACATATGATGCTAGTGTTACAATCCCTCTGCCAGCTGCTTTAAATATTGCAGCAGCATACACTTTTACATCTGATACTACAGTTGAATTTGTTTATGAGAGAAATTTTTGGTCAGCATACGAATCATTAGACTTTGATTTTAATGATGTTTATGCAGAGGGTGTGTTTGGTTCATCTAAAGCAAAAGACTGGGAAGACACAAATGCCTTTCGTTTAGGTCTTACTCAAGTTTTAGGCGATGCTACTATCATGGCTGGTTTTGTATATGAAAACTCTCCCGTTCCTGCAAAAACAGTTGGTTTTGAACTTCCAGATTCTGATCAAAAGTCAGTATCACTTGGTGGACGTTATGCTATAAATAAGTCTGTAGATATTGCACTTGCTGGACTTTACTCTATGCGTGATGCTAGAACTATAACAGCAACTGATGCTAACGATAATGGTTTAGTTGGGACTTTCGCAGAGTCAAATGTACTTATCCTCTCAGCCGGTGTTGGTTACAAATTTTAAGGGTATAATTGAAAACATTAGTTAATTTTTTAGATGCTAAAGATGCATCGAAGTCTGAAATATTCTCACAGCTAAAGTGTAGTGATGCTGAAGCCAAAGTGCTTCAACACCTTACAATTAAGTATATGCAAGGTCAAGATGACCTTTTAGTTTTAGAGCTTCTTCAAGAGCTTTTCCCAAGTAAAAAATATGCTTACTTAGAGCATCTTGGTGAGATTAAAAACTTACTAGAACTTGGTTGGTTGCATCAACAAAGCTTTACCCCTGTCAAGATTTCTGATGTTACACCTCTAGAACTTTTAAACACTGCAGTTGGACTCTCCCCCTCCTTTTTAAAGTTGATGCAAGATGTAAATATTGATATAGATTTACCTGAGATAAAGCCATATAGCGACCATTTGGAATATTTGCAAGATCAATTTTTTCGTATAGAACTCTATCAAAAAATGTCTAGTATCCGACAAAATGTGCACGAACACTCCCTCGGTATAGATAGAATTATGAATAAGCTTCAGCTTCTTGAGAAAAGAATCGCACAAAGGGTAGAACAAACTGAAGAAAAATTGGTTTTAGATAAATTTTTTATTCAAAAAAAGATGGCTACACTTGAACAAGTGATATTTATAGCACTATTACGTGAAGAATACAATGCTACAGATGCTTCCTTACGAGAGATGAATACATTGATAGACTTGATATCTATAGATGAATATGACCGTATTAAAAATCGTTCATTGTTAGAAGATGGAAGCCATCTCATTAATGAAAATATTATAGATTATGAGGAGATGCTGAATCCTTTTGGTGGAATTACAAGAGCTTTTTATATAGTAGATGATGTCCTCCAAAGTATCATACACCCAAATAAAAACAAAAAAGTAAGACGTTTAAAGCTCAATGCCCTCATAGAGGAACAAGATATTTTCGAACTCATAGATCCTGAGACCTCTTTAGAAGATGTAGTTTTATCTAAAGAGACAAAGGAAACCTTAGATAACCTGATGCGACAAGTTGACAAAAAGGTAGTTTCAAGACTTGTAGAGTGGGGTATAAAAGATAAAAAAAGTGGTATTGATGCTAGAATAATCTTCTATGGTTCCGCTGGAACTGGTAAGACTATGACAGCGTATTCGCTTGCCAAATCTCTTAAACGCCAAGTTTTAGCCTTTGACTGTTCGAAGATTCTCTCTATGTATGTAGGTGAGAGTGAAAAAAATGTCCGTAAAATCTTTGACACTTTTTATGACTTGTGTGATAAAACAAAAACAGAACCGATACTTCTTTTAAATGAAGCAGATCAGTTCTTAGGTTCACGATCTAGTGGAAACATAACAGGTTCAGACCAGATGCATAATCAGATGCAAAATATATTTTTAGAACAGATTGAAAACTTTCGTGGTATGCTCATAGCGACGACGAATCTCCTTGAAAATATAGACAAAGCCTTTTCAAGACGCTTTAACTATAAGATAGAGTTTAAAAAGCCCGATGAGGCACAAAGAATAAAGCTATGGGAATTGATGCTTCCCAAGGAGGCTCCGTATGAGAAAGGTTTTACAGTGAAAAAACTTTCAAAGTACCCACTTTCAGGTGGACAAATAAACTTAATAGTAAAAAACACAGCGTATAAAGTTGCTGTACGCGAGGAACCACTCTTTAAACTAGAAGATTTTGTGCATGAAATTCAAAGAGAAAAAAGTGGTGACTTTGATGGTGAAAAGGTTATGGGCTTTATTGAATAATTTTGATAGTAGTGTGGAGTTATGTCACATAGTGACAACTTAATACTTCAAAGTTGTTAAAAAATTAAGTAATATTTTAGCTTATCTCAGCCTTTCTCTCTTAAAGTATTACAATTTTACACACTTTGAAATTCTCACAAAAAAGATGTTGCGTTTTGTGACATTTGACCCTTCTTAATCTAGGTACTTCTTGTATTTAATAGACTTTTTGATATAGTAGCACTAACTGTTTTTTCTAAAATTAGAAAACAAGAAAATAGAATATAGAGTAAATCTTTTTCTTTTCTGGCTAAATATTTTAAAAAAATATTTGCTCGTCAAAGAGATTTACACTACATAAGGATAGCTTAGATGGAGCATATTAATACTGCAAATCCGTACTTCGGTGTATTTGTACTATTCGTTGTAACTTTTGGTGCTTTTATTGGTACTACGGTGATTGCAAGACTTGCATCCCGTGCCTTAGCACGTAAAGATAGCGAAAAAATTAAACTCTCAGTATATGAGTGTGGACCAGAAATAACAAAACAACCAAATAGAGTATCACCTCAGTTTTACCTATTTGCCTTACTGTTTTTACTTTTTGATGTGGAAATTATCTTTATGTTCCCTTGGGCAGTGGATTATAAGGCATTAGGTATGTTTGGCCTTGTTGAGATGCTAATGTTTATAGCATTGTTAGCAATTGGTTTCGTATATGCATGGAAAAAAGGAGCGCTTGAATGGCACAACATAAAGTAAATTATACACAAGATGGTGGACTTCCAGTCGCACTAACAAGTATTGATAAAATTGTAAACTGGGGGCGTTCAAACTCTATATGGGCATTAACTTATGGTCTTGCTTGTTGTGGTATTGAGATGATGGCTTCTGGGGCTTCACGTTATGACTTTGATAGATTTGGAACTATCTTTAGAGCATCACCTCGTCAAGCAGATGTTATGATAGTTGCTGGAACTTTGACAAAAAAACACGCTGAATTCATTAAGCGTTTATATGATCAAATGACTGAACCAAGATGGGTAATCTCTATGGGTTCATGCGCAAATACTGGTGGAATGTTTAATACATATGCAACAGTACAGGGTGTTGATAGAATCATCCCTGTTGATTTGTATCTTCCTGGTTGTGCACCACGTCCTGAAACGCTTCAGTATGGTGTGATGCTGCTTCAAAAGAAGATTCGTGCTAACAAAGCTGGAAATGCGCAAAAGCCAAAAAGGTTGATGTAATGAGAACCTATACAAACAAAAAAAATGTACAAGCTAAACCTTACTATACAGATAGATTCTGGAAAGCACCTCAAGTTGCAAAGTATGAAGTAGAATCAGATGAAGTTTTTGCTGCAGATTTAGCTGCTATAAAAGCAAAATTTCCTGTAAGCGATGCTTTTATTCAAGTTGAGCAGATGACAGTATGGATAAATGCTTCGGATATCTACGGTGTATTAGAACTTATGCGTGATGAACTTGCTTATACACAACTTTCAGAGATGAGCGCTATTGACTTTATAGAACAACGTGATGAATTTGAAATCTTTTATCAGATGTTAAGTATGACAAAACGTAAGCGTATCCGTATCAAATATACTATTAAAAACGGACAAGCAGTTGATTCGGTTGAGAAACTATTTCGTAGTGCAGACTGGTCTGAACGTGAGATGTTTGACATGTTTGGTATCGAAGCGAATGCCCATCCATTTATGAAGCGTATCCTTATGCCTTATGACTGGCAAGGCTATCCACTTCTTAAAACTTACCCACTCCAAGGGGATGAGTTTGCAGCTTGGTATGAAGTAGATAAGATTTATGGAAAAGAAGCAAGAGAAGAGATTGGACCTGAAATTCGTGATACATCTACTATAGACAGATACGATTCAGAGCGTTTTGCTAAACTTGGACATGAGGTACCTAAAGGTACGGAGATTACAGGTGATGAACCTAAAAATGAACAAAACTACCAAGAAGAAGGTGGTGTATTCTTGATTAAAAAATTCGACAAAGATAGCTCAAAAGTTATCGATGATCCTCAAAGATAGGTGGTAAAATATGGCACAGGTAAAAAATAGACTATCCCCATTTTTTGAAAATATTACATTTGATAGAGAAGATAATGAACTTATTTTAAACTTCGGACCACAGCATCCATCTGCTCACGGTCAGTTACGTTTAATGCTTCATTTACAACAAGAACAAATTGTAAAAGCGCATCCAGATGTTGGGTACCTTCACCGTGGTATGGAGAAGATGGCAGAAAACATGATTTATAATGAGTTTATGCCTACAACAGATCGTATGGACTATATCGCTTCAAGTTCAAACAACTATGGTTTTGCACTTGCAGTTGAAAAACTTGTTGGCTTAGAAGTTCCTCGTCGTGCAAAAGTTATCCGTATGATGCTTTTGGAGATAAATAGGCTTATGTCTCACCTCTTTTGGTTAGCTACTACGGCGCTTGATATTGGTGCGATGACAATCTTCTTATTTGCATTTCGTGAGCGTGAATACTTGATGGATATCATCGAGGGTTACTGTGGAGCTCGTTTAACACATGCAGCTATCCGTATCGGTGGAGTGCCTTTAGATATACAAGACACTTTCATCTCTCAGCTCAAAACATTTTTAGACAAGCTTCCTCAAAATATTAAAGATTATGAAGACCTTCTTGATCAAAACCGTATCTGGTTAATGAGAATGGAAGAAGTTGGAGAGATTTCAACTGAGATGGCACTTTCTTGGGGTTGTACAGGTCCAATGCTTAGAGCATCAGGAGTGAAGTGGGACATTCGTAAAGAGGAACCATATGAACTTTATGATGAAGTAGAGTTTGATGTGCCTTGGTCAGATAAAGGTGATAACTATGCTCGTTATCGTATATATATGCAAGAGATGCGTGAGAGTGCAAAAATTCTTTATCAAACTATAGATATGTATGACGAGTGTGTAAAAAAAGGAGAGACTGAACTTATGGCTCATTCTCCTCAATATATCTCAGCTCCTAAGTTAGATATTATGACGCAAAACTACTCTTTAATGCAACACTTTGTGCTTGTAACTCAGGGTATGAGACCTCCTGTTGGAGAGGTCTATGTTGCAACTGAATCACCAAAAGGTGAGCTTGGTTTCTTTATCAATTCTCAAGGGGGAGCGTATCCTTACAGACTTAAGCTTCGTGCGCCATCTTTTTGGCATACTGGTATTTTAACTGACCTATTACCTGGTCATTATATTCCAGATGTTGTTTCTATCATAGGAACAACAAATATTGTATTTGGGGAAGTGGACAGATAATGAAAAGATATGATTTAAGACACTTAAAAGACAACTATGAACCTCGTATGAAAGAGATTTTAGACGAGCATAAGGCTGGTGAAGTAGCTATATTTTTATTTGAGATTGGAGATTTTACTCCTATTCAAAACTCTGCTGATTTAGTAAAAGAGTGTGGCTACGAGCTAATGAATTCACTTAAATTCAACGAAGTCGACTGGACTATCGTTGTTAAAAAAGGGTAAGGTGTAAGTTTTGAGTAAAGTATATTTCTCGACTTGGCGCGATGAGCAGATCAACAATATTGGTAAAGCTGAAGAAGATTGGGCGGAATCTGCTTATAATCTTCCAGCACAATATGACGAGCATGCAAGTTCTAAAGCGTTTATTGGTTGGGATGGTGTAGCTCTTTTTGATCCAGATATAGATGTTGTAAAGCTTGCAACTGAGTATGCACACCAATACCAAGAGTATTCTGAAGCATGTGGAAGATGTGCACCTGGTAGATGGGGTGGACGAATTTTATATGACTTACTAGATAAAATTGCTCGTGGAGAGGGAAGTGTCGCTGACATGGACCACTTAAAAGAGATTGGTAAGTCTATGCAACTCACATCTAAATGTGAGATAGGTAAGACCGTCCCAAATCCTTTAATAGATTTAATGACACACTTTGAAGATACATTTTTAGAGTGCATAAACGAGCAAAAACCGTCAAAGCATTACCACGAAGAGGTGGATTATATAGCTAAGATTACAGCACCATGTATGGATGCTTGTCCATCTCATGTTGATATTCCTGCTTATATAGAGGGTGTTCGTGATGTTCGTCTTGATGATGCACTTCGTGCTACTCGGCAAACTATGCCACTCGCGCATACTTGTGGTCGTGTATGTCCACATCCATGTGAAGATGAATGTCGTCGTTCCAACTTAGATGAGTCCATAGCAATTATGGAGTTAAAACGCCTTGGTGCTGATTATGAGAGTGATCATGACTTAGGTTTTTTTCATCCTGGTAAAGGTAAAAAGAAAAAGCCAAATGGTAAAAAAGTTGCCGTTATTGGTGCTGGTCCTGCAGGACTTACTACTGCATACTATCTAGCATTAGAGGGTGTTGAAGTTGATTGTTATGAAGCACTTCCAGTTCTTGGTGGTGAGGTTACTGTTGGTGTCCCAGAGTACCGTATGCCTTGGGATAAATATGCTCAAGATATAGAAGCAGTAAGAGACTTAGGCGTAAACTTTATCGTTAATCATGCTGTAACTGCAGATGAGATGCGTGAGTTTGAAACAAGCTATGATGCTACGATGATAGCATCAGGTACTAGAATATCTAAAAAAGTTCGCTGTGATAATGAACGTCCAGAGATACAAGGGTATTGGGGTGCTATTGATTTCCTTGACTGGGTAAATCTTTATGAAAAATTTGATATCACTACACCTGAAGATGTGCAAAAGCAACAAATGTTACCTAGTAACTTTGTAGATTTAAAAGGTAAAACATTAGCCTGTGTTGGTGGTGGATTTACCTCTATGGATGTCGTTCGTTGTGCGATTCGTGCAGGTGCTAAACGTGTAGTTATGTTTTATCGCCGTGATGAAAAAACTATCATTCGTAATACTACTTATGAAGAGTATCACGAAGCAGTTGAAGAGGGCGTAGAGTTTATCTTTCATTCTGCGGTTGCTAAGATGAATGATGAAGATGATGTTCTTAAATCTCTTGACATTGATAAGTTTGAATTAGTACCAGACCCAAATGGTGGTCGTGCGCAACTTGTAAAAATCGATGGAGCAAGTGAGACTATTGAGTTTGATTATCTTATCCCCGCTGTTTCTCAATCTGCTGATTTAAAGTTCTTACCAGAGGAGTGGGAACTTGAGATGACTTCATGGGCTACTATAAAAACGAATGGTGTTGATTATATGACATCTCGTAAGGGTATCTTTGCATCAGGGGATTGTGAATATGGTCCTATGACTATTGTTAACGCAGTTGGTCAAGCTAAACGTGCAGCTTCTGTAATAAGTAGATACATTCATACAGGTGAGATAACTATCACTGATGATGAAATCATGGAAGACCATCTTCGTAAGATGAAAGTCTATGATAAAAAAGAAAAAATTACTGGATGGTTACCTGGAGTTCCTCGTCAACATTCAGAAGTTTTACATGTAGATATTCGTAAATACAACAATGAAGAAGTGAACTTTGGTTTTACAAAAGAACAAGCGCAAAGTGAAGCTGAGCGTTGTATGCGTTGTTATTACATCGCTATGGTAGCGAAGTAGGGGGTGGGTAGATGATTAAGTTTTTTATTGATTCTAAAGAAGTTACTGCTAAGAAGGGTGAATCTATCTTAGAAGTAGCTCGTCGCGAAGATATCTACATCCCTACTATGTGCTACCTACCAAAAGCGACAGCGATAGCATCATGTCGTATGTGTAGTATTGAAGTACAAGGGCAAGAGGGTTTTGTACTTTCTTGTAATACTCCTCCAGTTGAAGGTATCAATGTTATAACAAACTCAGATTCACTCTACCATGAACGTCAAAATATTATGAAGCTCTATAATGTAAACCATCCTTTACAATGTGGAGTTTGTGACAAATCTGGTGAGTGTGATTTACAAAACAAAACTTTAGAGTTTGATGTTGGTGAACAAGATTTTGCAGTTAGAGACCAAGCTCGTAAAAAGAAAAAATGGGGTATCCATACATATGACCCAGCTTTATGTATACTTTGTGAAAAGTGTGCAACTGTATGTAATGAAACAGTAGGTAATGAAGCTCTTTTTATTAAGCCTGGTGGTTATAAATCTCACATAGAGATAGATTTGTCTAACTGTATCCAGTGCGGTGAGTGTATCTCTGTTTGTCCAGTTGGAGCCATGGCTTCTACAGACTTCAAGTACACTTCAAATGCATGGGAACTTGATAAGGTGCCTTCCTCTTGTGCACATTGTTCAAGCGCATGTTCGCTTAACTATGAGTCAAAAGATGGCACTATTATGCGTGTAACAAATGAGTCTGACTTCTCTTCACTATGCGGTGCTGGAAGATTTGGCTTTGACTTTGAGAATAGAGTTTTAAATAAAGATGAAAATGCATTTAATGAAGCTATTGAGAGTTTTAAACGCGCACAAAATGTTGTTTTTAGCTCTTTTATTACAAATGAAGAAGCATATATCCTTAACGAACTCAAGAAAAAGCTAGGCTTCAACCTAGTAAATGAAGATGCTCGTCTTTTTGGAGAGTTTATGAAAAACTTCTCAACTACTGCAAGCGAATCACTTTATAATGCAACTATCGATGATCTAAAAATTAGTGACTTCATCATAAGTATTGGTTGTTCTATAGAGAGTGATAATCCTATGATTAAATTCGCAGCATCTCAAGCTGTGAAAAACAAAAAAGCATGGGTGGCATCTATAGCACCAGTCGTTGAACATGATATATCTAATGTAGTGAGTCAGTATATAAACAATGAAGTTGGTAGTGAAGAGGCGGCTTTAGCGATGATAACTGATACTTTTATAGAAGATAAAGCCTCGCAACAAACATTTTTTGACTCTCTTGATTTAGGTTATTTGAGTGGAGAGAGCAATATAAGCGAAGAAGAGTTAGATCTATTAAAAACTAAATTTGCACGAAAACTTAATCCTATTTTAGTTATAGGCGAAGATGTTATCAATCACCCTCGGGCTAAAAATATAGCTTTACTAGCAGGATACTTACAAAAAAGTGAACTTTTTAAAGTTATTATAGTCCCACCATCTACAAATACCTTAGGCGTAAGTCTTATTTGTGATTTAGATAAGCCACAAGATGGTTTTAGTGTTGGTTATAATGCTCCAGCAGACTTCACACTCAGTGCAAAAGGTTCTGGAGATTTAGATATGCCAGCCTTAAATCAACAAGAGGGGACTTTTGTAAATATAGATAAAGATTTAGTGGTATTAAATGCAGCTATCAAACATCATGGGTATGAACTTAACGATATAGCGAATGCACTTGGAGTTGAGAGTGAGAATATCATAGACTATACATCTAAGCTAGGTTTTAAAACAATAGAGTTTGATGACCTAGATAACTACTATGATAATGTAGGGAATGCCTACCGTGGATATAAAATAGAGTCTAAGAAAAATAGAAAAAAAGCAACATTAGATGAAGTAGAAGAGTTAGCAGAATATAATGGAAGTGTTGTTTATGCTAGGAATCCGTTAAGACAGTTCTCTTCTTTTACAAAAGACTGTAAACAGTTAGATGCAAAACTAGAATTAGTTGGTTCAGAACAATTTGCCTTAGCATCAAAAATCAAATCGGGAGACCATGTAAAATTTAGCGTAGATAATGTTGAATTTAGTAGAGTGTTTAAGTTAGATAAGCACATGAAAGGTACGGTTGCATATAACCCAACTTTCGATATGGATTTAAAATCATCAGGCTATAGATACAATCAAGTCAAATTAGAGGTTATAAATGAGTAGCAATATTACAATTACAATAGATAACCAAGAGGTACAAACTACAGAAGGTGAGTTTATATTAAATGCCGCACGTGCTAACGATATATATATCCCTGCAATTTGTTATTTAACAAGATGTAGTCCAACTCTTGCGTGTAGAATATGTTTAGTTGAAGCTGATGGTAAACAAGTGTATGCTTGTAATGCCAAAAGTAAAGAGGGTATGCAAATTACCACAACGACTGAAACCATAGAAAAAGAGCGCCGTGCTATTATGGAAGTGTATGATGTAAATCATCCTCTTCAATGTGGTGTGTGTGATCAATCAGGTGAGTGTGAACTTCAAAACTATACCCTAGAACTTGGTGTTGATGCACAAAGCTATAGCGTAAAAGATGTTCAAAGAGACTCTATAGACTGGGGACACTTACACTATGATCCAGGTCTATGTATCGTTTGTGAGAGATGTTCCACAGTATGTAAAGATATGATAGGTGATAATTCTCTTAAAACTGTACCACGAAATGCAGACCCACTTGACGCTGAATTTAAAGAGACTATGCCTAAAGATGCCTATGCAATGTGGAATAAGCTCAACAAGTCACTTATTGGTTTAACATCAGGTGAAGAGATGCTTGACTGTACATCATGTGGTGAGTGTGCAGCTGTTTGTCCTGTTGGTGCATTAGTGGATACTCACTTTATGTATAAGTCGAATGCTTGGGAGCTAGAACAGGTTCCTGCAACGTGTGGACATTGTTCTGCTGGTTGTCAAATCACTTACGATGTGAAGCATACAAGTGTGGAGAATGCAGATAAAAAAATCTATCGTGTGATGAATGAGTGGAACTATGTATCTCTTTGTGGTGCTGGTAGATATGGCTTTGACTATGAAAACAGAGTTGATGCTAAGGATGAAAAAGCATTTACAAATGCAATTGAAGCTTTTAAACGAGCTGATAGCATAGAGTTTACAAGTACTATCACAAATGAAGAAGCGTATATCTTACAATCTTTAAAAGAAAAACTTGGCGTGAAACTTGTAAATAATGAGGCAAAAGCATTTCAAACTTTCTTAAAAGACTATAGCGCAATAAGTGGTACTAAACTTTATGGAAACAACTTAGAAGCTACTCATAATTCTAATTTTGTAATATCTGTAGGATCTGCTCTTAAGAGTGATAACCCAAATGCGAGATATGCTTTAAATAACTCTATGACTGTTAATAAGGGTGCAGGAATTTACTTCCACCCTGTGAATGACCCGGTTATAGAAGGTTTAGCGAAGGGTATGATGAGTGTGTACCATGCGCCACTTCAAGAAGAAGCGGTTTTATACCTTATTCTCGACTTATTTGCTAACAAAGAAGAGTTACCAAGTGAAATCGTAGACTACCTAGCATCATTTCACAGCGAAAAAACTATAACAGTTGAAGAGACTATCAAAGAAAAAGTTGTAGAAATCGTTAAAGAGATGAAAATCAACGAAGAGACTGGAGAAGAGGAAGAAGTAGAAGTAGAAAAATCGAAAATGGTTCCTAAAAAAATCTCTAAAGAAGTTGTAGTAGATAACAACCGTCTATTAGAGATACTTGGTGCTGATGAAAATTTTATAGAAAGTTTAGAAAAAAATCTTAAAAAGAAAGATACTTTTGCACTTATCGCTGGACCAGACTTATACACACATCCAAATAGTAAAAACTTAGCACGCTTACTTGGTCTTATAGAGAGATACTCTGCATTTGAAATTACTATGATTCCAAGCTTAACAAACACCTTAGGTGTAAGCCTCATTTGTGAACTAGATGATGAAGCAGAGGGATATACAGTTGGGTATAACACAAAAGCAGATTTCACATTATCAGCTCTTGGAGATGGCGATCTAGATATGCCAGCTATCAATCAACAAGAGGGGACACTTACTTCTATAAATAAGAGAGTGAACCCTACAAATGCGGCACTTCCATATAATGGATATGTGTTAAACGATATAGCAAATGCTTTAGGACTCAATGCAGAGTTAACAGTTGATTATACGGCATCTCTTCCAACTGCAAATGGATTTAAAGCGCTTGCTTTTGATACCCTTCCTAATCATTATGACAATGATGGTACGGAGCATCGTGGGTATCTTCTTGATGTTGTGAAGGTGAGAAAGTCGCCTAAACAAAATGTAGAGCCTATAAAAGAAGATATATTAGAGGGGACTCTTATCTATCTTGCAAATCCAGTAAGACAGTTTAGTGACTTTACAAATAAAGCTACAAATTTAGACGAAGTAAGTGGTATCTATATGAGTGCTGATTACTTACAAGAGAGTGACTTCAACGAAGGTGATATGGTAAAAGTAAAAACTGATAAAGGGGAACTTACAGCATCTGTTGTAAGTGACAATAAGATTAGTGGAAACATCGTGATTTTACCAACGTTTGATTCAAATTTAAACTCAGAGGCTCTCTTTAGTGGTTATCGCTTTAGTTCAGCTTCGATAGAAAAGGTGTAATATATGGAAACAGCATATTTAATAGAAACAGTCATTAAGATTGTAATAATTTTACTTGTATTTTCTGCATTAGCAGGTTTTGGTACATACTTTGAAAGAAAGATTCTTGCATTTATGTCAAGACGCCTTGGGCCAATGAATGTTGGTCCTTATGGACTTCTTCAAATTGCAGCAGATGGTATTAAACTTTTTACAAAAGAAGATATCATTCCTACTAATGTAGTAGGTCGTATCTTTAAGATAGCTCCAGTTATCACTGCCGCAACTGCATTTATGGCAGCAGCAGCTATCCCATTTTTGCCAGCATTTACTATTGGTAGTTATGAAGTTAACCCGATAGTATCGGATATTAATATTGGTATTCTTTACATCTTAGGTGTAATGGGTATTGGTTTATATGGTCCGTTACTTGGTGGTATGGCGAGTGCAAATAAATTTTCACTTTTATCTGCAGCAAGAAGTGCAGCTGTCTTTATCTCGTATGAGGTAGTGACAGGGCTATCAATCTTAGCACCTATTATGATAGTTGGTTCATTATCACTTATTGATTTTAACAATTATCAAGCTACGCATGGTTGGTTAGTATTTTCTCAGCCAGTAGCATTTATTCTTTTTTGGATAGCAGCGTTTGCTGAGACGGGGCGTACACCATTTCACCTCGTTGCAAATGATCATGAGATTATTGATGGTTTTGGGACTGAGTACTCTGGGATGAGATGGGGACTTTTCTTCATCGGTGAGTACGCAAATATGTTCTTTATCTCTTTTGTTATTCCACTGCTTTTTTTAGGTGGTTTTGGAGATGGTAGCGTAATGGGTGCTTTTGCATTCTTAGGTAAGATGGCATTTTTCTTCTTCTTTTTCTTATGGACAAGAGCTGCATGGCCAGATGTAAGACCAGATCAACTTATGATGTTGTGTTGGAAAATTCTAATGCCAATAGCCGTGATTAACATAGTTATCACGGGTATTGTGATGATGTAAGGGGTGATGATGAATCAAGAACAATTTAATGATAGAAATGTATCAGATGATGGCTACTTAAAGGTAGATATAGCTGATTATCCAACTACGCCTTGGGGTAGGTTCAAGCGTGTAGTCGATAGAACTTTTAAATTAGAGCTTTTTGTAGGTCTATGGGTAGTTTTAAGAGAGATGATTAAGTTCGATATACATACTGTAAAGTATCCAGAAGAAAAGATGCCTATAGGTCCTCGTTATCGTGCAGTGCATGAGATGAAGAGATTATGGGAAAGTGATACTGAAAGATGTATTGGTTGTGGTCTTTGTGAAAAGATTTGTATCTCTAACTGTATTAAGATGGATACAAAAATAGATGAAAATTCTCGTAAAGAGGTTTCAGAGTACACTATTAACTTGGGTCGTTGTATTTTCTGTGGTTATTGTGCGGAGGTTTGTCCAGAGTTAGCAATTGTACATGGTGGGGAGTATGAAAATGCATCTGATCAACGTGAACATTTTGTTGATTTCGCTCAAATGCTTACACCGATTGACACGATGAAAGAGGGCAAACAATTAGAGTTTGAAGGTTTTGGTGCTATTACACCACATGAAGATGAGCGTGTTAAAAAAACACCTCTAGCATATTAAGGAGTTTGGGTATGTTTGAAGCTATTGCTTTTTATCTGTTTGCTTTTTTAACTATTGCGATGTTTTACATTACTGTAACTACATCACAAGCGTTATACGCTTTAACAGCGTTAGCCGCAGGGATGATTTTTATATCGGCATTTTTCTTTATATTGGGTGCTGATTTTTTAGGTGCAGTACAGATAGTTGTTTATTCTGGTGCTGTAATGGCTCTTTACTCTTTTGGTATGATGTTTTTTGATACGACAAGAGAGTTACACGAGAAACAAGGAAACAAGTATATAGTGGTTGGTCTTGCAACTATAGCTGCTGTTTTGGTTGTTCTTATTTTCTCTGCTCCAATACTAAGTAATAATATTACTGCTCTTTACCCAATGGTTGAAGGTGCTGGTAATACTCAAGAGGTTGGTATGGTCTTATTTACTAAGTACCTTGTTCCTTTTGAAGTAGCTGCCATTATGTTACTAGTTGCTATGATAGCTGGTATTGTATTAGCAGGTAAAAAAATGGATGCATCATTAACTTTAATGACTGAAGCAGAAATTAAAGATATGCGTAAACAAAAAGCTAATAAAACAAAGGAAATCGTATGATGGAAATTGGATTAAACCACTATCTTGTACTCTCAACTATCCTTTTTAGTATTGGTTTAGTGGGTGTAATGAGAAGAAAAAATCTTTTAATATTATTTTTTGCTACTGAGATTTTATTAAACTCTGTAAATATCGCCTTTGCGGCGATTTCACACTACTATGGTGATTTAACTGGTCAAATGTTTGCATTTTTTGTGATTGCAATTGCGGCTAGTGAAGTTGCTGTTGGACTTGGTCTTTTGATTGTATGGCATAAACGTTATAACAATATCGACTTAGATTACTTAAATACGATGAAAGGATAAAATGATGGAAATGTTTTTATATATAGCACTATTTTCACCATTAGTAGGCTCTTTGTTTGCTGCATTATTTAGCATGTCTCCAAAGACACTATGGGCTGGAGTAGTTCCAAGTATGTTGCTTGGACTATCTCTCATTAGTTCAACTATCCTTTTGTTGATGGTTCTTAAAACTGGGACTACTCTACATGTCGAGATGATGACATGGATGGCTACTGGAGATTTATATATCCCTTTTGGCTTCGTAGTTGATCAAGTTTCTATTACTATGATGATGGTTGTAACTTTAGTTTCAACTGTTGTGCATGTGTATGCTATAGGTTATATGGATCACGATAAAGGCTTTAATCGTTTCTTTGCATGGTTATCAGCTTTTGTTTTTTCAATGATGATACTTGTTATGAGTGATAACTTTGCAGGTCTTTTCATTGGTTGGGAAGGTGTTGGTCTTTGTTCATGGGGTCTTATTGGATTCTGGTATCATAAAGAGAGTGCTACTTGGGCAGCAAATGAAGCTTTTATTATGAATCGTATCGCTGACCTTGGTATGCTTATCGGTATCTTTTTAATTTACTGGAACACAGGAAGCCTTCAATATGACGTAGCATTTCCTGCTTTTGCAGCTCTAGATACATCTACTTTGACTTGGATAGGTATCTTCTTATTTGTTGGTGCTATGGGTAAATCAGCTCAGTTCCCACTTCATACTTGGCTTGCAGATGCGATGGAGGGACCAACTCCTGTTTCTGCACTTATTCACGCAGCTACAATGGTAACGGCTGGTGTATACTTAGTAGTACGTTCAAATGAACTGTTTGCACTTATCCCTAATGTAGGTTTATTTATCGCGAGTCTTGGTGCTTTTGTTGCAATTTTTGCAGCTACTATGGCACTAGTAAATCGTGATATTAAAAGAGTTATCGCTTACTCTACACTTTCGCAGTTAGGGTATATGTTTGCAGCTGCTGGTCTTGGTGCTTACTGGGTTGCGTTGTTTCACCTTATGGCTCATGCATTCTTTAAAGCACTGCTGTTCCTTGGTGCTGGTAATGTTATGCATGCTATGCATGATGAACTAGATCCCTTTAAGATGGGTGGACTTGGGAAGCATATGAAAGCTACTATGATTCTTATGACTTTAGCATCAGTAGCCTTAGCTGGAATCTTTCCACTTGCAGGGTTCTTCTCAAAAGATTTGATTCTTGAGGTTGCTTTTGTGGATCATCATTTCCTTATCTATAGTGTGCTTCTTTTAACAGCTGGTTTAACTGCATTTTATTCATTTAGAATTATTGCGCTTATTTTCCATGGGGAAGATAGACATACTGCACTTGGTTTTCACCCACACGAAGCGTACAAGTTTATGTTGTGGGCTGTATCACCTTTAGCTATTTTAGCTGTAATTGCAGGATTTACTTTAAAGGGTGGATACTTTGAGATGGTAACAATGCTTCTTCCATCGACTGAGTACCATGTACATAACCATACTACGTACTGGATTATGACGATAGGGACACAGCTATTTGTACTTATAGCAATCTTCTTTGCCTATAAAAAATATATAGCTAAAGGGATTAAAGTTCCTGATGGTACAAGTAAAATGGAAAATAGTTTTGGATATAAATTACTTATCAATCAGTACTATATTCCATACTTTTATGAAGAGTATCTAGTAAAACCATACAGAGAACTTTCTACTGTATTGTGGGAAAAAATTGATATGAAAGTTGTTGATGCAACTGTTGATGGAATTGCTAATGTGTTCTACTCTACAGGTGAGGCAACAAGAGGGATGCAAAGTGGAAATTTATCTACTATGCTTAAATGGATGGTAGCTGGCTTAATTGGACTATTATCATTAGCTGTGGTTTTTGGACTAGCGGCTAGACACTCTGATAGTATAGTTTCTATACTATCTGGTTTAGGAGTTTAATAGATGTTAGATCATATCTTATCGATTTTAATTTTCTTTCCAGCACTCGCAGCAGTGCTTGGTTTTGTAGTTCACAAAGATAGTATGCGTGCTTATGGTGTTGCTGTTGCAACTATTGAGTTTGTGCTAGCTTTATGGCTTTGGTTCGCCTTTGATAATAGTGTATCTGGTATGCAGTTTATGGAACACTTACCTCTCATTCCAGCATTTGGAATTAACTATATTTTAGGTGTAGATGGTATTAGTCTATTTATAGTTATCTTAGCAGCATTTTTTACAATGATTGGGATAGCTTCACTAACAGATACTCCAAATGTTAAAAATATGATTATTACCTTGTTATTTTTACAGATGACAATGGTTGGTGTGTTTTTAGCACTTGATGCAATGGTCTTTTATGTGTTTTGGGAACTTTCACTCGTGCCAATGCTATATATCATTGGTGCATGGGGTGGTCCTAAGCGTATATATGCATCTGTTAAGTTTTTCTTATATACATTTGCAGGTTCACTTGTGATGCTAGTGGGTGTACTGTTTATGGCATACTTTTATTATCAAGCAACTGGTCAATGGTCTTTTGCAATACTTGATTGGTATAGACTTATACTTCCATTTTCTTTTCAGTTATGGTTATTTGCTGCATTTTTTATCGGGTTTGCTATTAAGGTTCCTATGTTTCCATTTCATACTTGGTTACCATATGCGCATGGTCAGGCACCAACGATTGGTTCTGTGATACTTGCTGCAATTTTGTTGAAAATGGGTACATACGCATTTATCCGTTTTTCACTTCCATTGTTTCCAGATGCGTCAACATATTTTATGTATCCTATAGCTATTTTAGCGATAATTATGATTATATACACAGCTATGGTAGCATATGCTCAAAAAGATGTGAAGCAAGTTGTTGCTTACTCTTCGGTATCTCATATGGGTGTTATCATACTTGGAACTTTTGCTTTAAATGTTGAAGGTATCTCAGGAAGTATTTTCCTTATGATTGCGCATGGTGTGGTTTCAGGTGCACTCTTCTTACTTGTAGGTGTTATCTATGATAGACGTCATACGAAGCTTATGAGTGAGTTTGGTGGTTTAGCATCTGTCATGCCTAAGTTTGCTACTATCTTTGGTATCATGATGATGGCTTCTGTTGGTTTACCTTTAACAATTAACTTTGTGGGTGAGTTCTTATCACTACTTGGTTTTTATCAGCAGTCACACATCTTAACTCTTTTAGCAGGAATTGCTATTATAGTTGGTGCTATCTATATGTTAGCAGCCTACAAAAAGATGTTTTTTGGTGAAGTTACAAAAGAGGAAAATAAAAATCTTCCAGATGTAAATAAACGTGAATTGATTGCGCTTATCCCTTTAGTAATTATTACTATTTGGTTAGGTATATATCCTAAACCTATTTTAGCACCTATCAACACAAGCGTAGAATCAGTCGTGCAACTCATGCATGACAAAGCTGTTACTGATGATGCTAAAGCAAGAATCCCTAACCTTATTCAAGGTGTAGAGATTACAAGAACTACGCAAAAGGGAGGTCACTAATATGAGCCCAGTAAATGTTTCTATGGAGTCACTCAACTTAGTGACTCTTGCACCAATGTTAATTCCTATCCTTGGCGCTTTATTAATTTTAATCGTTGACCTGTTTAAAGGTGGACTAGATAAAAGCTTATATGTAATGTTAAGTTTACTCTTTCTTTTCATCGACTTTAATGCCCTGTTAAATTCTGCAGGAGTATTTACACAAAGTGGAACGATTATGGGTGTATTTGATGTGATGCTCATAGATGGTTTAGCTATCATCTCTCAGTTCATCATTGTTGGTGCATCTATGCTTTTTATTCCACTAGCACTTACGCATAAGCGTTTTCATGAGTTCGCATACCCTGAGTTCTTTGCACTTTTCTTATTTATGATTGGTGGATTCCAATTTATGGTTTCAACTGATAACTTAATTCTTGTTTTTGTAGGTCTTGAAACTGCTTCTTTAGCACTTTATACACTTATAGCTATGCACAACCGTGAGAAAAGTTTTGAAGCAGCTATCAAGTACTTTACTATGGGTGCCTTAGCTGCAGGTTTTTACTCTTTTGGTTCAATGGTGTTTTATGCACTTACTGGCAGTATAGAGATTAATCAAATCGCAGCGGTATTAAATGCTAATAATTATGCAGATATTGGCTTCGTACTTATAGCAGTTGTATTTATGTTAGCATCATTTGGTTTCAAACTCTCAATGGTACCATTTCACACTTGGACACCAGATGTTTATGAAGGTTCTTCCGCTGCACTTGCTGGATATATGTCAATCGTACCTAAGATAGCTGCCTTTGTTGTATCTATGCGTATCTTTGAATTTTTAATTCATAGTGGTGTAGTTTGGCTTGAAGTAGTCCTTTACATCATGGTTGTAGTAACGATGACCGCTTCAAATATTTGGGCACTTGTGCAAACAGATGTAAAGCGTATGCTTGCATACTCATCAATCTCTCATGCAGGTTTTGTTATGGCTGCTATCCTCATAGGGACGACACAGTCTAACTCAGCACTGTTTTTGTACTGGATACTTTTTAGTTTTACTAACCTAGGATCATTCTCAATGTTATGGATAAGTAGACAAAAAAATCTTCCTGCACATCAAAGTTCAGATCATTCATTTAGTAAATTCTCTGGTATGATAAAAACATCACCAATGGCAGCATCTATTATGGCACTTTTTATGTTAAGTTTAGCGGGTCTGCCTCCTTTTGCTCTATTTTGGGGTAAGATGTATATGATTAGTTCAGCTGTGACAGGTGGGTATACTGTTTTAGCACTAATTATGGCACTTAACTCAGCGATAGCTGGGTACTATTACTTAAAACTTATAGTATATATGTTTATGATGGAGCCACATAGAGAAAGTCTTGGTGGAGAGGTATATGTATCAAACGCAACTGGTGCACTTAAAACTATCATTGGTATTGCGACACTAGGAACTATATTTGCTTTCTTAACAGTAAACCCAATACTTGAATTTGTGACAACATTCGTTTACAATAGCGGGTATTAAAATATTTTAGATACTAAGGGAACTTGATTTTGTTTAAAACGATACTCTTTCCCTTCGCTTTCATACAATTATTAGCTTTAAATGCCTTTGCCCTAGAGATATCACTTCAAGGGGCAAAGCAAAATCACCAAAATTATTCAATTTTACATATCAAAGATAAAGATAAGTTTTTATGTCAAAAAATTAAAGATAATTTTGATGTAACTGTCAAAGTAATATGTGCTTTTTCTAAAAAACCAACTCAAAAGATAAACACAATACAAAATGATTTTTTTCATATAGATACACAGATAAAGAAAAAAACTTTTTTCGTTATTATCAAACCTTACAAGAAAATGAAGCTAGAACCTATCGTTTTTGATCTCACAAAAGATAAGACAGTGTTTGCATCAAAGGTGCAACTTGCAAAGCACTGGATGATTACAGGTTATATAGAGAGCTTACCCTTTGCGAGAAAAGATCACTACAGTGCATCAGCTATAAATTTCCCAATATATTTAGATGAAGATATGTACCCTTATGTAGGTGGTCTAGATATACAGGGCAGACCTGTGAAAGTTAAACAAGTAAATGATGTAAAAGATTATATTAGAATTAAACGACTTTATAAAGAAAAAAAATATGAACTGTGCTTGGACTTAACAGAGGAGGTCTTGTACGAATACCCTGACACTCTATTTAAGCCTGAACTTTTTTACTATAAAATGAAATTGCTTAAGCAAATGCAAGACTATGATGGGATTGTAGAGTTGTCTAAGCTTTATTTGCGGGAATATTCTTCAAATGATAATGTAGCAGAAGTTTTGTCCTTAACTGCCCTTGCGTATGCAAAATTAGGTCAAAGCACAGATGCTGATTACTTCTTTGAAAGACTTTTTGATGAGCATATGCAAACTAAGTATGCTAAATGGGGTTTGATATATAAGGGTGAGATGTTTGAAGCTTCAGGGGATAGTTCGAAAGCTTTAGCTTATTATCAAAAAGCACTTAATCAAACTAGTGATATTGATGTAGCAGCTATGGCAGCTTTTAGAATTGCTAAGTATAAGATTAATTATGGTGATAAGAGTTCTGCCGCTTCATATATAGCTAAAATTATCAAAGCAAAACCAGCATTTTTTAAGTCTGAATATAATGCATCTAAAGAGGTGATGGAGCAGTTTGTTACAGAGGGTGATTATTTTACAGCATCAAGAATTGCTGAGGCTCTTTTGATAGATATAAATAAAGAGGATGATGATGCTGAGATACTCCTCAAAGATGCAGGGATATGGCTTGCTAAAACAGGTGAGAAACTAGAAGCTTTAGCCCTTTTAAATAGATATCTAAAAGAGTTTGATGAAGGACTTTATGAAGCAGATGTCCTTATAGCGAAAGATGCTCTGTTCTTTGATGTGGATGAAGATGATAATGTAAGCTCTAAACTTATACATTTAGATACACTCATAGCATCATACCCTAATGATATAATAGGTGATAGAGCGCTTTATGAAAAAGCAAAACTTTTACTAAAAAATGAAAAATATAAAGATGTTTTAGAGTTTGAAAAAGAACTCTTAAAACTTGATGATACGAAGTATAAAGATATAGCTAGCATCATACATGACGCAGCAGTAGGCTTGATGAAAGTTTCGTTGAAAAATAATGCATGTAACCAGGTTTTAGCTACTTCAAATGAATACAACATTACACTTTCAGACAAGTGGGATGATGGGGTATATAGTTGTTCTATGAAAGGGGCTGATTATGCTCTTGCTAGAGCTACTGCCAAAAAGAACTTACATTCTAAAAATTTACAACAAAGAAAAAAATGGCTATACAGATATATAAAAATAGATTTTGCAACGGGGAATTATAGTGATGTTATAGAAGCTTCAAATGAGCTCATAAGTTTAATTCAAAATGATAAGAATTCAAAATATTTTGAGGTCTATAGATATATGTTTGATACCTACCAAAGATTAGAGTCAGATCAAAAAATGCTTAAAGCTATTATACGATTACAAAAAATATTTGGACTTGACTATAAAGATATAGAACGTTACGTTGCAGTGATGAGTGTAGGTTCTCGCCTTAAAGATGAAAATATTGTTATTAAATATGCACAAGATATTATGAAACTACAAGAAAAATCATCTTCATATACACAAAGTCCTTTTGTAGAGTTTAGCCTTTTTGAAGCTTATATGCAAAAAGAAAACTATAATAAAGCGCTTCGCATCATCAGCTCTTTAGAAAAATTACAATTAACAACACAGCAAAAGGCTAGACAACAGTACTTGCTAGGAAGTGTCTATACAAAGTTATGGCGCGATAAAGAAGCAATCACAGCATATGATGAAGTTGTGAAGTTAGACCCAAGTAGTTCATGGGCTACCTTAGCTAAAGATGCTAAGGCGATTATAAATCAGTAAACTTTAAAGCTCTAAGCAGTCACTAATTGAATAGAGTGCAGATTCTTTATCTACTAACCAAGATGCAGCTCGGATAGCACCTTTGCTAAAAGTGTTTCTACTTGTAGCTGTATGATTTAGCTCTATAAATTCACCATCATTATAAAAACCTACAGTATGGCGACCGACGATATCTCCACCTCGAAGAGCCATTACAGCTATCTCATCTTGAGTACGTTGACCAATATTGCCATCACGACCACTTACGCGAACTTTGTCTAAGTCTAAGTTGCGTCCACGTGCAGCAGATTCACCAAGAGTTAGTGCAGTACCACTTGGCGCATCTTTTTTATGCTTGTGGTGCATTTCAACTATCTCTATATCAAAACCATCGAGTGCCGCTGAGGCTTGATAGACTAACTTATTTAAAAGTGCTACACCTAAGGACATATTTGTTGCATATAAAATGGGCATTTTTTCACTTGCTTGTTTGAGTAAGTTAAGTTGATGTGCGCTGAGCCCAGTTGTGCCTATAACTAAAGGTTTAGGAGTAAGCATAACAGCTTCTAAAAGAGCCTCACAAGCCTCAGGAAGTGAAAAGTCTATCACTATATCACATCCATTAAGAAAGGAATTTATATCTGTTGTAACCATTACTGATGGGTCTATTGAGAAGTTAAGCTCATTTCTTACATAGACAGAACTAAGACTGATGTCAGCTGTCTCTTTTAAATCATCAATAAGAAGTTTGCCAACTCTTCCATTTGCTCCAAATACTCCAACTTTAACCATAGTGATAACCTCGCATAATTATTTTTGAAATGATAACAAATCTTTGATTAAACTAAGACATAATAGTAGATTGCAAAAAACTGAAATGCTGAACCTGCTAAAACAAAGAGATGCCAAATAGCATGCCAGTAATTTTTATGGTCTTTGATGTAAAAAATAATACCTGTAGTATAGGAGACTCCACCCGCAACTATGAGGTAAAATCCAACACTCTGTATGCTAGACTTTAGCTCATCTATCGCTAGAACTATGAGCCAGCCCATCACGAGGTATGCGACAAGGGAAAAGAGTTCAAATCGGTTTGGATATTTGAATTTTAAAAATATACCAACCAACGCAATAAACCACTCTACACTAAATATACTCCAGCCAATAACTCCACCAATACTTACAAGGACTATAGGGGTATAAGTTCCCGCGATAAGAAAGTAGATAGCACTATGATCAAACTTTTGAAAGAGTTGCTTTAAATCTGTTTTTTTAGAACTATGATAAAGCGTAGAACTACCGTACATGATAACTAGCGAGCTACCGTAGATGATAGCAGATAAAAGAGCTACTGTCTTAGCATCATGGGTAATATAGAGGAGTGATGCTAAGGCTATGATACTAAGGAGTAAACCTAGACCATGAGTGATAGAATGCCAAAACTCCTCAGCTAGTGAGAAGTTATTTACTTCATTTGACAACTAGTTAAGTAACTCATCCACATAAGAGATAACCTGTAGTGCAGCAACGGCACCATCTCCTGCAGCAGATACTACTTGTTTTGGAGCAGCGATACGCATGTCACCAGTAGCATAAAGTCCAGCTACAGAGGTAGTCATGCTGATATCAACGATAACTTGTCCTTGTTCATTCATATCACATAAAAAGCTTCCATCTTCTTGTATGAGTGTTTGGTTGTTTACATCGTTACCAACAAAGGTAAATACACCCGGAACTGTAATGTCACGAATCTCACCATCTTTGTTTTTTACTTTAATCCCTGTTACACCCATATTATCACCATATACTTCTTCTGGTGATGAGTTGAGAACTAGCTCTATATTTTCAGTTCTTTTTATTCTTGCAACAGTGTTTGGAGCTGAACGAAAAGTGTCACGTCTATGGATGAGGTATACTTTAGAACAAATTTTTGCAAGGTAAAGTGCTTCTTCTAGTGCAGTATCTCCCCCTCCAACAACAGCGACTTCTTTACCTTTATAGAAAAAACCATCACAGGTTGCACAGGTACTTACACCTTTTCCAAAGAACTCGTCTTCACCTGCAAATCCAGCACGTCTTGGAGAGGAACCTGTCCCTATGATAACTGAGTGTGCCTGTGCTGTCTCTCCACCCTCTTTATGGATAGTAAAGATATCACCCTCTTTAGTGATGCGTACTATATTTACCATCTCATGTTTGAGACCAAACTTTTGACATTGCTCTGGCCATGGTGTCATGAGGTCCATACCCGTTATCTCACCAACAACACCTGGGTAGTTTTCTATCTCGCTAGAGTTCATAATCTGCCCACCAGGCATACCTTTTTCAAACATAGTTACATTTTCTAGTCCACCCCGTGTAGTGTAAAGCCCAGCTGTAAGCCCAGCAGGACCCCCACCTATAATTGCACAGTCTAATATCATTTTTTGTTCCTTGATTTTATAGTTGATTGACTTCAGATGTTAAATCATCTAAATTGTCTAGTTTACGTATCATACTATCTTGTTTATAAAGAGTCTCTTTAGATTTCTTTATAAAGAAAATAGATGGGGATTCATAAATGTTAAAGCGTTGTATGAAGTTGAGTGAATTTTTTGTTCCGCTTCGTAAAAAGGTGGTAGTTTTTGAATTTGTTCTTACAGTATTGTAGTAATCTATGGCAATAATAGGTATGTTCAAATCAACTTTTGCTAATTTTTCTTGGGTATCTGAGTCTCGTGAACTATAAAATACAACTATATATTTTTCTTCTTTAGGGGTAAAGATGTCACTTTTTTCATAAAAAGTCCATTTTTTAAAGTCGATAAACTTGTATTCTGAGAATTTGTAGTTAAAGTAAGCAAAAGCTCCAGCTATGAGTGCTGAGCCAAAAAAAGAGGCAAGAAGAGTGGAGAGAGAAAAGAGGCTTTTGCCACCTTTTTTCTTTGCCACTATACTTCGTTAAAAATTACGCTAAAAGAGCGTCGATTTTTTCTGCTAGAGCAGCTTTTGACTGTGCTCCAACAACTTGATCAACCATTTCACCATCTTTAAAGAACATAATAGTTGGGATTGAACGGATACCAAATTTAACAGCGATATCTTGTTCCTCATCTGTATTTACCTTACAGATGTTTGCTTTACCTTCGTAATCGTCCGCTAATTCTTCAATTACAGGAGCGATCATACGACATGGTCCACACCATGGTGCCCAAAAGTCTACCAATGATACACCCTTAGATAATGTTTCTTCAAAGTCTGCGCCAGTTAATTCTATGTATTTACCCATTATGAGTCCTTGTTATTTTAATTATTATAAGAGTATTATACCTGCTAAATATTAAATAAGACTTTTGTGAACATCTTGTTTTTATGCTATTAACTAGATTTAACATTACATTTAAGAACATAATGTATACTTTTCTAATATTAATAGAGAGATAGGACTTTTATGGACTTAACGATTACAGACGGTATACTTGGAGTAAGGCCACCAGTTACAAAACCTCACCCAGGTTTTTTACATGAGGTGGGTGAGGAGCGCTTTAAAAAAATGGTCTTTGATCATTATGACTTGATTAAAGAGAGTAGTATAGCTTTTTTGTTTCCTGTTTTTGATGATGAAGAGTTTGCAGATGCAGCTGATAATGCTTTTAGTTTTCTCATCCAAATATGTGGAGGTCCTCGTTATTTTGAAGAAAAAAGAGGGAAACCTCAGATGGTTGGGCGTCATGCACCTTTTCGCATAGATGAAGCTGCACGAAGAAAATGGTTAGAACTGTATAAGCAACTTTTAGAACCTCTTATTGATGAGGGTATTACAGAAGAATATATACAGTCTTTTTGGGATTATCTTGATATTTTTTCTATCTGGATGATAAATACACCAACTAAAGAGACTTAAGGGCAGCTCTAAAATGGAGGCTCCATCACCTCTGGAGCAAACATACTTTGAGCGTTGATGCTTAATAAAAATATACCTAAAAGTATAATGAAAATAGCACCAAATATTTCTAGTAGATACCCCTTTGTTTTTAAGAAATTTCCACCCTTTGATGATGCATAACTAGTTAAGATTCCAGCTAGTGAGATAGTAAAGCCCATGCCTATACTCATTGCGATAGCTGCTAAAACTCCAAGATACAAATTACCAGAACTTATACAAAATAATACAATAGTCATAACTCCAGGGCAGGGGACTATTCCAGCAGAAAAAGCTACTGCGTACTCTGACTTTTCTTTTGAAAAATTTGTTTGTTCTTTTTCTTTTTTTGCTTTTATCGCTTGTATAAATAAGTAAATGCCAACTAGTATAATCATTATGGCTGAAATAATCATTGAGATATTGCTTAGTTCTTTAAATGTTTTAGAGAAAAACCCATGTAAAATAAAGTAAACAACAAATGTAATACTTAAAGCTGAGAATGCGTGTACAACGGAAATAAGGTATCCCATTTTTATAGCTTTTTTATAGCTACCACCACGAGATAAAAAATAAAAGGAAACCAATGCTTTTCCATGACCTGGACCGGCTGCATGAACTAAACCGTATATAAATGAAATAACCAGCACGACAATAGCAGCGCTTAAACCATTTTCATTTACAGATTTTATATAGGAAGATATTGTGCTGTTGAGGGTATATTGCCAATTTACAAGTTGTTCAAAAAACTCATTATATAGGTTCATTTAATATCCTTGATTTGCATTGCATATCCGAAGTACCTTGAGTTGTCAACTTTTCTAATAGTAAAATCTAAGTTTTTATTTAAAGGTTTTATTGATGATTTTTTTAGCATATATGCGATGTAGTTGTTTTTATAGTAAAACATTAGGATACTCTCTTTTACTTTAAAGTTACAGATAAGATCAAACACATATACTAATCTTCCATTTTTATCTATGCTAACTACAAAGTTATCTATTTTTTCTATCTTTATATTTTCATCTTTTCTTTGTATTTTTAAGTAATAGTTGTTTTTTTTCAATGATTTTATAGCGCTCTTTTTTACTCGAGCAAGCTCTTTTTTATTTAACAGATGGTTTTTATCTCTATCATATTTTGATACAAGCATAGATGAAGTCATTTGGTCAAATTTCCATTGTAAACTAAGGGAGGTAGCTTTATCATTTTGAATATTAATTGTAGGATAGATATCGATAAAAATATGAGGATGTGCAATCAGAGCAACACTGCTAAGTAAAAAAGTTATAAATAATCGCAATATAAACATCGTTTCATCCCCCTTGTGAGTTAGATAATTTTTTCGTGTAAGTATATCTAATAATAGTGACTATATAGTACAACATATCAAGATATATTGATATAAACTAGAAATTCTGCTACAATTCTTCCATGGATATATTTTTAAAAACTATAAGTAGTGTTAATGATGAAACGCGAGTAAAGATACTTAGCTTTATATATATAAACAAAGAGGTATGCGTATGTGATGTCGAAAACTCTTTTGATATGATTCAATCAAGAGTTTCAAGACATCTCAAGATATTAAAAGAAGCTGGATTCTTGAAGGTACAAAGGAGGGGAAAGTGGGCTTACTATAGTGTCCGAGTCCCCCTAGACATATTTCGTCAAAATGTTTTAAAAGAGATTAATGCTTTAGAGTTAGAGTTACCAAAGTTTAATAGTGGATGTAAAATATGAATAATAAAAAAGTTTTAGTGATGTGTACTGGAAACAGTTGCCGTAGCATCATAGGTGAAGCATTGATAAATGCAGAATTAAAGGGTGTGAATGCCTATAGCTGTGGAGTAGCACCAAGTGGCAAGGTTAATCCAAATGCTAAAAAAATACTCCAAGAAAAAGGTATTTGGGATGATAGCTACAGTTCTAAACATTTAGATGCGCTCTCTCACATAGATTTTGACTTAGTGGTTACAGTATGTGATAATGCTCATGAGACTTGTCCGATGTTTCCTGGAAAAACAAAGACTATCCATGTTGGTTTTGAAGATCCCGATGGAAAAGAGTTCGAGGCATTTGTAGAGACTTATAAAGAGATCAAAGCAGTTCTATTAAGAGAGGTCTCAAATGCTCTTAGCTAGTAGTATCTTTCTCATCACTTTAATTTTTGTCATATGGCAACCTCGCGGACTTCAAATAGGAACAACCGCCATCATAGGCGCTGTAGTTGCTTATGTGCTTGGTGCAGTGCATTATGAAGACTTGTTTGTAGTTTGGGGTATCGTATGGGATGCTACCTTTGCTTTTATCGGGATTATCATTCTTTCTTTAGTCTTAGATGCTATTGGATTTTTTGAGTGGGCTGCTTTAAAGATGGCGAAGTTTTCTAAAGGGGATGGGGTAAAGATGTTTATCTACTCCATACTTTTAGGTTCATTGGTTTCTGCCTTGTTTGCAAATGATGGAGCTGCTTTGATATTGACCCCTATTTTACTTGCTAAAATGCGTATATTAAAGTTAAATGCTAAGACGATTTTAGCATTTTTACTTGCAGGTGGTTTTATCAGCGATAGTGCATCTTTACCTTTTGTCTTTTCAAATTTGACAAATATAGTCACGGCGAACTACTTTAGCATAGGTTTCGCAGAGTACTTTGCAAATATGATGGTTCCATTTATTGTGAGTGTTATCATAACTATAGTAGTGCTCCTTTTGGTTTTAAGAAAAGATATACCAAAAACTGTAGATATAGACTTACTTAAAGATGCAGATTCGGTACTTAAAAACAAAACACTCTTTTATTTTTCATGGGTGTTTTTAGGTCTCCTTTTAGCTGGTTATTTTATAGGAGATGCGTACGACATCCCAATATCAGTCTTTGCTCTTGGTGGCGGGCTTCTCTTTTTAGCAATAGCCTCTATGATGAAAACAGTAGAGCCCCTTAGCATCATAAAAAATGCTCCTTGGCAGGTTGTATGGTTCTCTCTTGGTTTATACATAGTGGTCTATGGTTTAAAAAATGCAGGTTTAACGGACTACATCGCCACGATACTACACTCTCTTGAGGCTCAAGGGAGTCTAGTTGCGGTTGTAGGGACTGGGTTTCTCTCCGCTGTTCTTTCAGCCTTTATGAACAATATGCCAACTATCATGGTGATGGACATCGCTCTTGAAGATATAGGTAATCAAGCGATGATATATGCAAATATAGTCGGCTGTAATCTTGGTCCAAAAATGACACCTTTTGGTAGTCTAGCAACCTTGTTATGGTTGCATACGCTGAGTCAAAATGGTGTAAAAATAGGCTTTTGGCAATACTCTAAATTTGGTCTCATTGTCACTCCACCTGTACTCTTAGTGGTACTTTTAACCTTAGTATAAGGATTCAAATGTTTAGTTTTACAGCAAGTCCAACCATATGCTACTGTATAGATGTAGATGAAAAAACTTCTTAACGATACTCTAACATAAATATGTCATACTTTATGTATACAAAGTAAGGTTAAATAGATGAACGAATTTTTTAAATATGGTGAAAAAGTAGATGGATATAATGTTAGAGTTATCAATGAGCGTGAAGCAAGAGCAGCTGCTGGGATACTTTTTGCAATAGGTATTTTAAGCTTAACAAATGCTGCGATGCTAGGACATATTATAGTGACGAAATTTTTCATATCTTTTTTTACACTAGACTTTATGATGCGTGTTATTAGCCCTAGTTATTCCCCTAGTATGCTTGTAGGTCGTGTTTTTGTTCAGAACCAAACGCCTGAGTATGTGGGCGCTGCGCAAAAAAGATTTGCTTGGGGTTTAGGTCTCATTTTGGCTGTGCCTATGTTTTATCTCTTAGTGATTAACCCTCAACCTAACCCTATAAAAGTGTTGATTTGTATTATCTGTTTAATTTTACTTATTATGGAATCTGCTTTTTCTATCTGCCTAGGTTGTAAGATATACAACCTTGTGATGAGTTCTCGTGCTACGCACTGCCCTGGTGGTGTTTGTGAAATTACGAAAAAAGATAAAATTCAAACTTTTAACTTTGCTCAAAAAACCATAGTAGTTATAGTCACTTTAGTCTTTTCTTTTGGAGTGTATAGTTACTTTACGAAGGTTGAGAGTAAGACATTTTTGTCTAAAAAACTTAAGACTATGATGCTAAGCGAAGAGGAAAAACAAGCGATAAAAGATGCAAAGTTTGAGGCTCAAGCCGCTGAATTTTTTGCAGATGATGAGGATGAAGATTAAGCCTAAGCAGTTTTTTTAAGAAACCTTGATAACTCAGACTCTAACTCTTTGTTGTCTATAGGCTTGCCTACAAAGCCATCCATTCCAGCTTCTATAAACATCTCTTTGTAATAGCTTTTGTAAGATATTCATTTTCATAGATACAATCCTTTGAGTTTAATTGTAGCTAAAAAAACATTGAAATCAAAAATCTATCAAAGTTCTTTTTCTGTTTTTATAAATAGCACATTTACTATAGCCTGCATCTCTTGCTAGTTGAACTATCTCTTCATTAAAAAGTCCAACTTGTTCAGGTTTATGCGCATCTGAGCTAAAAGTTATAGGGATGCCTAAGTCATAAGCTAAGCTTAAAAGTGATGCAGATGGATAAGCTTCTTTTACAGGTTTTCTGTATCCTGCAACATTTAATTCTATCGTCATATCTGCTTTTTTTATAGCTATTAGTGCATTTTTAGCGATCTTATTTATATCTTTTTTAGGCATAAATTTAAAGACTTTTATGAGGTCTAAATGTCCCACAATATCAAATAAATTACTCTTTGCCATCTCCTCAATGGTATCAAAATATTTTTGCCAAATTACGTCAATATCTTCATGTTCATAATGCCCTATAAACTCAGGATTATCAAACCCCCACTCATCTATAAAATGAACACTTCCGATGAGGTAATCTACCTTAGCATCAAGGACTCTTTTGTCCATATGCCCTTTGAGGTAATCAACTTCATAGGCAAGTAAGATGTCTATTTTATCTTTGTATTTAAGCTTAGCATCATGGATATCTTGTTCATACTTTTGCATATCTGAAAATTTCATACGATACTTGGTGTCAAAATCCATTGGAGCATGGTCAGAAAAACCAAAATATTTAGTTCCACGATCAATAGCTTCTTCTATGTACTCATCTATAGTACCCTCAGCATGATTGCAAAGAGTGGTATGGTTGTGTAAATCAACTAACATAATTAGGTCCCTATTGAAAATCTTTAATCTTTTTATGCTATTATAATGACAATAGATAAATTTAACGAATTTAAGGGAAGTTGTATGACGCAAGAAGAACTAGATGCAATGATGAATGGCGAGATTGACGATATAGATGGACTTGAGTTTGAGGAAGAACCATCAAATGAACCATTAAAATCATCGGATGATGATGAAGATGTACCCCATGGCTATAATGACGATACATCTCATCATTGGCCCCTTCCTGCAACTGATGAAAACAAAATGGTACATCAACTTGATGATGTCACTAAAGAGAGTGAAGAAAAAGCAAGTGAGATATTTGACATTATAGAAGATATTTCAAATAACTTGATGGATAAGGAGGAGACACTAAGTTCAGTGGTTGAAGTTTTAAAGTCTAATGTAGAAATTTTTAAAACATTGAGCGTTAAATTTCCTGAAGTCAATACCTTTGTATCACAATTAGAAAAAAATGAACAAGCACTTGCTAGTACAAATGATGCTGTAGAAACTCTACAAACGAGTGGAGATTCTATCATGAGTGTTATGGATATCATGCAGTACCAAGATATTCACCGTCAAAAAATCGAACGTGTTATAAATGTAATGCGTGCACTTTCAAAGTATATGAGTACACTTTTTGAATCTTCTGTAAAAGATGAAGACCGTGTAAGTTCAGCGCAACATTTAGCTGGAGACACTCATAATGATTTAGCATCAACAGATGATATAGAAGCACTTCTTGCACAGTTTGGAAACTAGTGGATAAAGTAGAGTTATTATCTCCTGCGGGGACGTTGGAAAAATTAAAAATTGCCTTTGACTTTGGTGCTGATGCTGTGTATGGTGGTGTGAGTCATTTTTCTTTACGCATACGTTCTGGGAAAGAATTTTCCTTTGAAGAGTTTGAAGAGGGGATAGCTTATGCCCATGCTCGTGGGAAAAAAGTCTACACTACGATAAATGGTTTTCCATTTAATTCTCAATTAAATCTTCTTAAAAAACATATCCTTAAAATGGCATCATTAAAACCTGACGCTTTCATAGTTGCAACACCTGGTGTACTGAAACTTTGTCATGATTTAGCGCCAGAAATCCCACTTCACCTCTCAACACAAGCAAATGTTATGAATGTGTTAGATGCGCAAGTTTATGCAGATATGGGTGCTACTCGTATCATAACTGCACGAGAAATAAGTCTTAAAGATTTAGTAGAAATTAAAAAAGAGTTACCTAACTTGGAGTTGGAAGTATTTGTTCATGGAAGTATGTGTTTTGCCTATAGTGGACGTTGTCTTATATCTACGCTTCAAAGTGGTCGAGTGCCTAACCGTGGAAGCTGTGCAAACGACTGTAGGTTTGAGTATGAGATGTACGCTGCAAACCCTGAGACTGGAACGCTTTTTCGTTTAGAAGAGGATGAAGGTGTCGGAACTTACATCATGAATGCAAAAGATTTGAACTTAGCATCGCACATGAAAGAGATACTAGACAGCGGAGTAGTTGACTCTGTAAAGATAGAGGGTCGTACTAAAACTGCTTATTATGCAGCGACAACAGCAAAAGCTTACAGAATGGCGATAGATGATTATTATGATGCTAGCTTTGATGATGCTAAGTACCAGTATGAACTTCACTCTCTTCAAAACCGTGGATATACAGATGCTTACTTAGTTTCTCGACCTTTTGAGCGTAATGATACGCAGTCGCTTGATTTTTCTATGCAACTAGGAACCCATCAAGTGAGTGGAGTTGTTACTGAGGATGGTACTCACTTTTTATGTAAGTATAAAACCCTGCCAAATGATGAACTAGAGATCATGGCACCTCTTGATGCTAAGATAGATTTGGTTGATAATGAAGTGGGCTCAACTTATGAGCGTGATGGAAAAGTTTTCATGAAGTTAAAACAATTACTAGCCTTAAACGGTAAGATTTTAGAGTCTGTCCATAGTGGAAATACTAACCCTATTACTCTCCCTTTATCCCTACCAGCATATACCTTTTTAAGAGTACCTGCTACTTTAGATATGGGAACAAACCCAAAATAGAATTTTTTTCTAAAAATAAGATATAATTCTACGAATAATAATTATAAGGACGTTTAAATGAAATTTGTATCAATAGTAATGGGTTCTAAGAGTGATTTTGAGGTAATGAAATCGTGTTCAGACACATTTGAAGCATTTGGTGTTAACTATGAGATGATTATATCT
>Ga0256840_1000112_pt1 | contig 70850 bp, 80 predicted proteins | sample 355202metaG_FD_185969 | JGI IMG/M metagenome (GOLD analysis project Ga0256840, IMG submission 185969) | Hydrothermal vent microbial communities from Mid Atlantic Ridge, Atlantic Ocean - 355-202 | ecosystem: Environmental > Aquatic > Marine > Hydrothermal vents | place: Atlantic Ocean: Mid...
GGAGTTCAAGATAATAAACATAATCATCATCGGAGAAAAAACATCCTGTCTACGATTTCCTCGCTGGATAATATGATGTGGGTAGTTGGGTAAAATTACCCTTGCTAATCGTGCCATGGTTGGATTGTAGCATAATTAAGTATTGTGTCCCCAGAATTCCCCAGAATTCCTTATCTATTTCGTGGGGATTTGTCAGGTCAGCCAGCTTGATTTTCTACATGGAAAAGCTTGTTGTAGATGGTCCACTTATTGTTCTCTTTAATTAGAGACAATGTATCTAGAAACGTCATGCCCAAATAATCATCACGCACTCGGGCGACAGCTGTATTCCCAGCCATTTCAATTGAAAGAATATCAAGCCGAATGAGATCGCCTTTTTCCTTGGGGGATGGTTGCTGGTTTTCAACAAGACTTGCGAAGTCGTTTACTGACATCTGATGGAGACCGTCTTCCATGTACCCAGCGATCAATGCGTTGGCATGAAATGCAGCACGCGCCTTCTCGGCACTTGATTCGTACATACAATCAAAGTATGTACGAATAGTTTTTTCTATTTGATTTTCATCATTCATTTGCTAGTGCTAACCTCTGAAAAGGGCAAGTGGGGTTATCAATATGCTCTTACTTCTCACTCTCCAAAAAACGTTCAGCATCTAATGCGGCCATACAACCCGCACCAGCAGAGGTGATCGCTTGGCGGTAGATATGGTCAGAGACATCGCCTGCTGAAAAGATACCGGGAACACTGGTTTGTGTGCCTTTCACTTGGGTGATGTAGCCATTTTCCATGTCAAGTTGTCCGGCAAAAATATCGGTATTGGGTTTATGACCAATGGCGATAAAGACGCCTTGTACGGGAACTTCTTGGGTGCTGCCATCTTCTGTGCTTTTAACCCGTAGCCCGGTTACGCCGGCATCGTCGCCCAATACTTCATCTAGTTCGTGATTCCATAGAATATCGACATTGCCTTCTTCGGCTTTTTTCAGTAGTTGTGCACTGAGAATTTTTTCACTGCGGAAGGAGTCTCTACGGTGAATTACGGTGACTTTTGAGGCAATATTAGATAGGTATAAAGCTTCTTCAACTGCGGTATTGCCTCCGCCGATAACGGCAACGGGTTGGTTTTTGTAAAAGAAACCATCACAGGTGGCGCAGGCTGATACGCCGCGACCTTTGAATGCTTCTTCTGATTCTAGGCCTAAATACATGGCAGATGCGCCGGTGGCGATAATTAATGCATCAGCAGTATACGTGCCGGCATCGCCTGTTAGTGTGTAGGGACGTTTGCTTAAATCAGTTGTGTGAATGTGGTCAAAAATGATGTCTGTACCAAAACGCTCAGCGTGTCGTTGCATACGTTGCATTAACTCTGGACCTTCAACACCTTGATCGTCGCCAGGCCAGTTATCAACATCGGTTGTTGTGGTGAGTTGTCCGCCTTGTTCGATACCTGTTATTAACACGGGTTCAAGTGCGGCGCGTGCAGCATACACTGCGGCCGTGTATCCGGCAGGACCAGAACCTAAAATTAATAAGCGACAATGTTTAGCTTCAGCCATTTTTTTTCTCCAAAATATGTGATGCACAACAGCTTATCGGCAAAGGTCTGTTTGGTAAAGCATAAAACTTGTAAAGCTGTGTTAAAATAACACGCTAAATTATTGGAACAACTGGAAATATCACTTTGGCTCAAGCAACACGAATTGATTCTAAAGACAAGCAAGAAGTTGTATCGGGCGCAATTAGCTTTCGCTTGCGCGAAGCGGCACTGATTTTGTCTTTAGCTCTGGCAGCCTATTTATTACTCGCTTTATGGTCTTATCAGCCTACCGATCCCGGTTGGTCTACCACCGGTATGGATGATGTGATAGCAAACCGTGGCGGAATTGTGGGTGCTTGGCTGGCGGATACCTTGCTTTTTGGTTTTGGCTTTCCTGCCTATTTATCGCCGCTTATGTTGGGGTTTAGTGGCTGGCTGCTGTTTAGTTGGGGCAAAACGGCTGATCCATCTGACGCATTACATTTTTGGATCATTAAAGCGATTGGCTTAGTGATGGCGTTGGCAGCAGCTAGTGGATTATCTTCCTTAAGCCTAATGGATTACGCGCACTATTTACCGATGGGTGCTGGCGGCGTATTAGGTGAGGTTGTAGGTAATGGCTTTACCTCTGTTTTTGGTACTTCTGGCACAACATTATTATTATTGGCGGTGTTATTAACAGGCGTAACTTTATTTACAGGCTTGTCATGGTTAATGGTTATTGACCGTTTAGGTGCGTTTGCATTGGCTATTTTTTATACTATTTCATCTTGGGTGCGAGGCCTAAAAGAAGATCTCGCAGCAAAACAAGTGAAACAACGCCGTGAAGATGTTTTTTTAGAACAAAATGAGAAGATAAAATCACGTGCTAAAGTACGAATTGAACCCGTTATCGAAGAAGTGAAAGTCAGTAAGCGCGAAGAAAAAGAACGGCAAGTGCCCTTATTTGAAACCGCTGAAGAAGGTGCGATGCCGGCATTAGCTTTGCTTGATGTGCCCGGCGAAAGTGTCAGTGGTTATAGTGAAGATGTGTTGCAAGCTTTATCTCGCCAAGTGGAGTTGAAGTTAAAAGATTTTGGTGTAGAAGTGCAGGTGGTAGAAGTGCAACCGGGGCCAGTGGTGACACGTTTTGAACTGCAACCCGCACCGGGAATTAAAGTAAGCCGTATTTCTGGATTAGCTAAAGATTTAGCTCGTGCTTTATCGGTGAGTAGTGTGCGTGTAGTTGAAGTGATTCCCGGAAAGCCAGTTGTTGGTTTGGAAATCCCTAATGTAAACCGAGATATTGTGCGTTTGCGTGAGATTCTAGGCTCACCAGAATATGAAAACAGTAAGTCGGTATTGATGATGGCACTGGGTAAAGATATTGCCGGGCGTCCTGTATCGGCTGATTTAGAAAAAATGCCGCATTTGCTGGTGGCGGGTACGACAGGTTCAGGGAAATCTGTAGGTATTAATGCCATGATTCTAAGCTTGCTTTATAAGGCTACGCCTGAGCAAGTGCGACTCATCATGATCGATCCTAAAATGTTGGAATTGTCAGTGTATGAAGATATTCCACATTTATTAACACCTGTTGTTACCGATATGAAAGAAGCGGCTAATGCTTTGCGGTGGTGTGTAGCAGAAATGGAGCGCCGATACCCACTCATGGCGGCAATGGGTGTACGTAATATCACGGGCTATAACAAAAAAGTGCAAGAAGCCATTGATCGTGGTGAGCCGATTGTTGATCCCACTGTTGATTTAGTCGATGGTGAGCCGCCAGAAACGTTGGAGCCTTTGCCCTTTATCGTTGTGGTAATTGACGAGTTGGCCGATATGATGATGGTAGTGGGCAAGCAAGTTGAAGAGCTCATTGCTCGCTTGGCACAAAAAGCACGCGCATCAGGTATTCATCTAATATTAGCAACGCAACGTCCTTCAGTGGATGTCATCACCGGTTTAATCAAAGCCAATATTCCTACACGTATTGCCTTTCAAGTATCGTCGCGCATTGATTCACGGACCATCTTAGATCAAATGGGCGCAGAGCAGTTATTAGGGCAGGGTGACATGTTGTATCTCCCACCGGGCTCGGGCTTGCCTGAACGGGTGCATGGCGCATTTGTTGATGATAACGAAGTGCATGCGGTGGTGAATTTCTTGAAGAAAAATGCACAGCCGAATTACCTAGAAGAAATAATTCAGCCACCTGTTGAAGAAGTGAATAGTGATGGATTAGCAGATGCTAGTGATGGCGAACAAGATCCACTTTATGACCAAGCTGTGCAGGTTGTTGTTGAGTCGCGCCGTGCCTCTGTTTCAGGAGTGCAAAGACGATTGAAGATAGGCTATAACCGAGCCGCTAGGATTGTTGAAGCAATGGAAGCGGCAGGTGTTGTGTCTGCCATGCAAGGTAATGGTAGTCGAGAAGTTTTAGCACCACCACCAAGAGATTAATGCAGTAATTGTTAGTGAACAGTTGTCACATTAGCAACATTAATAAAAAACGGAAAATTGAATGATAAAACTAATGACACGATCTTTGTTTGCAGGTCTTGCACTTACTTGGTCTTTTTCAGTAATAGCAACAGAATCTGGAATAGAAAAACTCAATCACTTTGTGCAAACTGTCGCGACCTTTCAAGCAGACTTTAATCAAACCGTATTTGACCCAAATGGGCAAGTCATGGAGGAAGCAAATGGTACGTTTGCATTAGATCGTCCCGGACGGTTTCGTTGGGACTATCAAGACCCGTATCCACAACAAATTGTGGCAGATGGGCAACGCATTTGGTTTTATGATGTCGATCTTGAGCAGGTTACAGTCAACTCACAATTAGAAGCGTTAGCTGATACACCGGCAACCTTATTATCAGGTGAAACAAAGCCAGAAGATAAGTACTTACTTACAGATATTCCATCTGATGACGGCATGTTATGGGTAGATCTTGTTCCTAAAGAGCTTGAATCTAGCTTTCAAAAAATCATGTTAGCCTTCGATGAAAAAGGCCTTCGCCAAATGATAATGAAAGATAGTTTTGATCAACAAACACGTTTGGTGTTTAACAACGTCGTTGAAAATCCTAAGTTAGCGGATGATTTATTTGTTTTTACTCCGCCAGAGGGTGTTGACGTGGTGGGCGAGACGGAACTTAATCTTAACGCAGTAGAGCAGTAATATTGATAAGTGATAGATCTATAATCATTCAAGCTGAAACATTTTCACTCTCTCGTCACTCCCGCATGTTTTTAGCGGGAGTCTTGCTTAGACTCAGATCCCGGCTAAAAGCTTGCCGGGATGACGAAACGGTAAAAACTGTACTGGTATATAAGTGAGTAGCTTATTTGAAAATATTGATGATCTAGCAGGACGGCCACTTGCAGATCGAATGCGGCCAACATCTCTGGATGATTATATTGGTCAAAAACACTTATTAGCTGAAGGCAAACCGCTTAGACAAGCTATATCATCTGGCCACCCACATTCAATGATTTTCTGGGGGCCGCCCGGCACAGGTAAAACCACGCTTGGTAAATTAATCGCAGGCTATTGCGATATGGAATTTATCTCGATTTCAGCCGTATTAGCCGGTGTTAAAGAAGTGCGGGCCGCTGTAACAAGGGCACAACAATTACAACAGGAACAAGGTAAGCGAACACTATTATTTGTTGATGAAGTACATCGCTTTAATAAATCGCAGCAAGATGCTTTTTTACCCTATGTAGAAGATGGCACGTTTACCTTTATTGGTGCGACTACTGAAAATCCCTCATTTGAATTGAATAATGCATTGCTATCACGAGCGCGTGTCTATGTATTGCAGTCATTGGGTAGTGAAGACTTACGTCAAATAATAGATCGCGCAATGAATGATGATAAATTGGGGGTGGCTGATCGAGGAATTGAACTAGCCGATGAGCTACGCGACCAATTATCGCAAGCCGTTGATGGCGATGGCAGGCGAGCATTAAATCTATTAGAAATAGTGATCGACCTTGCCGATAGCAAAGGTCAAAAACAAGTTAAAGAAGATGACTTGGCCGAAGTGTTATCCGGCACATTACGCCGCTTTGATAAAGGCGGTGAAGCTTTTTATGATCAGATCTCAGCATTACATAAATCAGTGCGAGGTTCATCGCCAGATGGTGCTTTATATTGGTTATGCCGAATGTTAGATGGCGGCTGTGATCCCGTTTATCTAATGCGCCGAATAGTGCGCATGGCGAGCGAAGATATCGGTAATGCCGATCCACGAGGTTTACGCATCGCATTAGATGCATGGGAAAGCTTCGATAAATTAGGCCGACCAGAGGGAGACTTAGCGATTGCCCAAGCGGTAGTATATTTGGCAAGCGCCCCAAAAAGTAATGCTGTTTACACCGCCTTTAATGCCGCGATGCATGATGTAAAAACACAAGGTTCAGCCGAAGTGCCTATTCACTTACGTAATGCACCGACTAAGCTAATGAAAGAGTTGGGGTACGGTAAAGAATATCGTTATGCACATGATGAACCCGATGCGTATGCGGCGGGAGAAGATTATTTTCCTGAGGGTATGACGCCTCGGAATTATTACCAGCCTGTTAATCGTGGTTTAGAGATTAAGATTGCTGAGAAGTTGGATCGGTTGAAAATGTTGGATCAGCAAGCTAAAAAATAATGCCGTCATTTACCCTACAGTTACCTCGTTTCGGTATGTTTTAAGCCGGAATCTATAGCAAAGGCTAACGGATATAAGTTGAGAAGTCAGACTCAGATAATATTCTTATTCGCTGGCCTTTTTTGATCAGCTCTTCAGCTTTACGATGCTTACTACTTTTAGTATGGCCCGCAAGTTTTTCTATATCTTGATCTCCAACAACTAGAATTGTTGTTTTCTTTGTTACACTTGATGTGACAGTGCAACCACTATTTGTTGCTAGCACTATCATCTCTCGTCTAGGTAAGCATAACGCTCCTGTAAATACGAGTATCTCGCCAAAGTGACCACCATCAATGTTTGGCTCAAGCATTTCACTGTTTGAAGATGGAGTAATGGGTCTGTTAGCTCTGCTAACCCACTCGTTTAAACTTGTACCTGAATGCTCAATGGCTCTCAATATTATAATTCCTGCAACCATTGAATCTTCAAGTGCATCATGGTGTTTAAATTCTATACCAAGAAATTCACTTAAGTTCTTTAGGCCATAACCACTTTTTGCAAACTGTGGCCATGTTCGTCGAGCTACTTTTGCGGAATCAACCCACTGGGTATTTATTTGTTCAAGGCCATATTTCATCGTTACTTTTGATATTGCGCTTTTGTCAAAAGATGAATGACTAATGGTTATTCCCCCTTCTAAAAAGGTCTTAATTTTATCGAATACTTGATTGAATGTTGGCTTCCCCCGAATATCATCATCTTCTATGCCATGAACCATTGTGTTCATCCAGTCAAAATGAGTTTCTGGATCGATTAAGGATTCCCATTGCTGGCTAATTTTATCATCGATAAATTGAGTTATACCAATTTGACATATACTGGATAAATCTGAATTTGCAGTTTCTACATCAATCGCAATAAAATTCATTGTATTTCCTTATATTAATTTACCAAATAGACATCATAACGCGTATTTTTACTTTCAATACTGGTGGTTGGTTTTTGGTCATCGATAAACGGGGCTAATTTAGGACGTTTAACTACCACTCTTTTTAATGCTACATCACGAGAGATAGTAAGTAGTTGCTCGCTATCTATATCTGGCCCTGCAAGTTCGTGTAATAATCGCATATCTTTTTTAACTAGGGCTGACTTTTCTCGGCTTGGGTACATGGGATCTAAGTAGATAACGTCTGGATGCTGATGGTTTTCTAGCGTGCTGAAATAGTGAATCGCATCTTTGTTGATGAGTGACATTCGGCTTATTACTTGTTGAAGATCTAAATTGTCAGTTGCTCGTTGTAATGCATCATCTAGCAAGCTGGCAATTAATGGATTCCGTTCTATTAATGTAATCTTACAGCCTAGGTTTGCTAGCACAAAAGCATCACGTCCAAAACCAGCCGTGGCATCAATAATGGTGGGTGTAGCACCTTTTTTCAGGCCAATCGCTTTAGCTAGCGGTTGACCTCGGCCACCACCAAATTGTCTTCGATGGGCATTTTTACCCGCTTCAAAGTCGATAAAGATCGGGTTGCCTAAATCGGGTGTGCGTATTTCGAAATGCTGTTGGGTGATAACAAGCTGAATTTGATCTGGATTTAAAATGCTAAAGGGGAGGCTGAGTTGCCTTGCTAATTCGTTTGCTTGTAGTTCTAATGAGGCTGAATCAGTGCTAACGGTGATGTCGCTCATTGGCTGATAAATTGTCCGAATGCGCGGCTACCTTTGCCCGTTTTAATTATGTTTTCGACGTTATAATTATCGGTGTTAATGACTGAGATGGTGCCATCGCCCCAGTTGGTGACATAAACATATTGGCCATCGGGTGTAATGTCGATGCCTTCGGGTGAGTCCCCAACATCGACTGTGCTAATGATTGATGGGTTCACTGTGTCGATTATTGAAATAGTGCTGTCGTCTTGGTTGGTAACATAAAGATGTTTGCCATCGGGGCTGACAACGGCGCAATAAGGCCATTCACCGACATTAATGGTGCGGGTGACTTTGGCGGAATTGGTATCAATTACACTGACGTTACTAGAACGAACATTGACGCTATAAAGTGTGTTGCCATCAGGTGATAAGGCTAAGCCAAATGGGGCTGACCCAACGTTTATGGTGTGTAAAACATTTTGGGTGGCAGTATCGATAATCATAACATTATTGTCGTCACGGTTCGCAACATACAGCCGCTGGCGATTGTCATCAACAATTAGTCCGGCCGGTGAATTCCCTACAAAGATAGTGGAAATAATTTTGGCTTGTTTAGGATCGACTACTGATATTTTATGCTGATACCAATCGGCAATATAGACTTTTGAACCATTATTATTTGTGGCGATGCCTACGGGACCTGAAGGCGTTGGTATGTGTGATATCACCCTCATTGTTGAAGTATCTAATATGGTGAGATCTTGGCCTTCTGAATTTGTAATAAAGGCACGATTATTATTGCTAAGGGCTATACCTACTGGACGATTACCCATTGGGATGGTGTGAATAACTTGCTGGGTTGAAGTATCAATGACACTCATATCATCACTTAGTTGATTGGTGATATAGGCATAAGGCGGATGTTGCTTAGCATTACATGCGGTAAGCAATCCTAAAACAAGAAAAAAGGCGATCTTTTTCAAGATCGCCTTTTTCGGTGAATCAATTAACAATAAAAGCATTGAGGTTGATTGAGTGGTTACTTGCTATTTTGTTGGCAAGGCCGCTTCGTCTCTCATTTTTCCAAAACTACTTTTAAGTTTTCTAGACCTGAAGTGATAACAGCTTTAATTGTTTCAACTGCATCTTTATCACTTTGACCTTCTGGAACAGGAGGGTTATCCATGAATGAACGGTAAAATTTAGATTTCCATTGCACTTCACTGCCACCATCTACGGCCTTAACCGTCATCCACGATTTATATGTCGCAACAGGTAATGTGAAATAAGGTGTGTCTTTACTATTAAATGTAATTGTTTTTACAACTGACATGCCAGTAATTTTATAGATTAGCATCATTTTTTCATCATCAACTTTTTGAAGCTCTTCGGTAATCGTTGGGCTTCCTTCAGAACCTAATGTTAAAACACGTGTTTTTTCATCTTTCATTTCAACACTAGCAACGGCAGGGTGCCATTTATCAATAGCGCCAAAGTCTTTAACCATTGCCCAGACTTTTTCAGGTGATGCATTAATTGTGATTGTTTCTTTAACTTGTTGGCGACTTGGGCCGTGTGCTGTTGCTACCATAGGTGCAACCATCAGTGCTGCAATTATAAAATGTAAAAATTTCTTCATTATTCCTCTCCGTTTAGGCGGTAATTAAATTTTGGATCCGCACTAACTCAGAGTGCTGATATCGGTAATTAGTTCCCTAATATTTTCTGTCAGGTCACGATTAACTAGAATCTAGTAGGGATACTTTATCGTAACAAGTCAATATTTTCCACAATCAAATTTGACTTACACTGCTATATTATTGAAAATTGAACCTTTTTTAAATCGTTTTTTTAAGTTGGAGACTATAGTGCCACTGATAAAAATCAGGGATTTGCACTTCTATCGTGGTGATAAGGCCATTTTTGAAGGGGTGAACATAGACATTCACCGCGGGAAAATTACTGCGATCATGGGGCCAAGTGGTACCGGAAAGACAACTTTGTTGCGCTTAATCGGCGGACAGTTACGTCCAGACAAAGGAACGATTGAAGTTGATGGTCAAGATGTTCACAAGCTGTCACATAAAGAATTATATGAATTGCGCAAGCGTATGGGCATGCTTTTTCAAAGCGGCGCGCTACTAACTGATATTAATGTATTCGATAATGTGGCATTTCCCATTCGTGAGCACACAGACTTACCTGAAAGCATGATCCGTGATTTAGTTTTCATGAAATTACAGGCAGTAGGATTGCGCGGTGCGCGTGATATGATGCCGAGTGAGTTATCAGGTGGTATGGCGAGGCGTGTTGCTTTGGCAAGAGCAATGACACTTGATCCAATGATGATTATGTACGATGAACCTTTTACCGGACAAGACCCTATTTCAATGGGAACATTGGTCAATTTGATCCATCGAATGAATGATGCGATGAAGCTAACTAGTATTATCGTTTCACATGATGTGGTTGAAACCGCTGAAATAGCCGATTCTATTTATTTATTATCAGGTGGAAAGGTGATTGAAAAAGGTTCATCAGTGCAATTGAAAAAATCTTCTTCGCAATGGGTGCAACAGTTTATGCAAGGTTTGCCCGATGGCCCGGTGCCTTTCCATTATCCCGGTGTCAGTTTGTCAGACGATTTATTAAACCCAGAGGAAAGAATATGATTGAGACAATTCGACGTCTTGGTCGTTGGGGACTAGGCACATTTGAACGACTTGGACGTGCTCATTTGTTTTTAATGCAAGTATTAGCAGGGATTCCTGGCTTATTTCTTAGAGGTTCGCTAGTTGTTCAGCAATTATTTTCAGTAGGCGTATTGTCTTTTGCTTTAATTTTAGTATCAGGCTTGTTTGTAGGAATGGTGTTAGGGTTACAAGGATATAATACCTTGGTTGATTTTGGCGCTGAAGAATCATTGGGCGTTTTAGTGTCATTATCATTAGTTCGTGAGCTAGGGCCCGTTGTAGCCGCGTTATTATTTGCAGGACGAGCCGGTTCAGCATTAACAGCTGAAATCGGACTAATGAAAAGCACAGAACAACTATCAGGCATGGAGATGATGGCTGTTGACCCGATTCGACGTGTTATTTCACCGCGATTTTTAGCGGGTGTTATATCGATGCCATTGCTGGCCGCTATTTTTAGTGCTGTAGGCATTTATGGTGGGTTTTTAGTAGGACACGGACTGTTAGGTGTGGATGATGGCGCTTTTTGGTCGCAAATGCAGGTTAAAACAGATTGGTATGGCGATGTATTAAATGGTGTTATTAAAAGTGTCGTTTTTGGCTTTGTGGTGACATGGATAGCACTATTTGAAGGCTATGATGCCATACCTACATCAGAAGGCGTTGGACGAGCTACGACGCGCACAGTAGTGCACTCAGCTTTTGCTATTTTAGGGTTGGATTTCGTGCTAACAGCACTCATGTTTGGGGGTTAACAATTCAGCTAACCCTTAAAATTCACCATTTCTGCGTTCGAAAATGGTCATTCACCCTTGTGAACTCACATTTTCGGCCTTAAACTGTTAAATTTTAAGGGCTACCTGAACTGTTACTATTTTATTACTGAGGAAGATTAAATGATACAAAACAAAAGTACCGAGATCACAGTAGGAATGTTTGTAGCTGCCGGTCTTGTAGCAATATTTGTATTGGCAATGAAAGTGAGTAATTTTACTGAGTTTAATGACGATGCCGGTTACAAAGTCATTGCAGAGTTTGAAAATATTGGCGGTTTGAAGGTACGTTCACCTGTGACGATGGCCGGTGTGCGTGTTGGCCGCGTGTCTAGCATTTCACTTAGTCCTGAGACCTATAATGCAGAAGTAACATTAAGTATTTATGCTGATTTTAATAATATTCCAACTGATACGGCTGCCAGTATTTATACTGCTGGTTTGTTAGGAGAACAGTATATTGGCCTTGAAGTCGGTGCTGAGGATGAATTTTTACAAGATGGTGATGTCATAGATCTGACACAACCAGCATTGGTATTAGAGAAAATGATAAGTCAATTCCTATTTAGTAAAGCTGGAGGCGATGAATAGTTATGGCCAATAAAACTATTTTTAATAAACTGTTAACAGTGTTAATTCTGCTAGCACTAAGCGTTTTTTATGTGGCTTCCGCTAAGGCCGATGCAACAGACCCTCAATCCTTAATTCAGAATTCTACGGAAAATATGCTTCAAGCATTGAAAGATAATGAAGTAGAGCTAGAAAAAGATCCTTCTATTATTTTTGGCTTAGTAGAATCTATAATCATGCCGCATTTTGACTTTAATAAAATGGCTAAATTAGCATTGGGTAGAAATTGGCGTAAAGCCTCGTCGGAGCAGAAAGAACAATTTACCGAAGAATTCCGCATATTACTGATTAGGTCATACTCGACAGCAATGCTGGAATACACAGATGAAAAAATAAACTTTCTACCTACGCGTGGTGATTTGAAGAAAAAGAAAGTAAAAGTTCCGATGGAAATTATTCAGCCTGGTGGTCCGTCAATCCCCATGGCATTATCTATGTATCAGAATAAAGCAGATGTATGGAAGGTTTATGATGTGAAAATTGATGGCATTAGTTTAGTGACCAATTATAGATCTACTTTTGCAACGCAGATTCGTAATGAAGGCATGGATAAGTTGATTGAAAGCCTTGTGAAAAAGAATGAAAAGGTAAAAATATGAGCGAACCGTATTCCTTAAGTTTTGATTCAAAAGAGAATTTATTTCATGTCGCAGGTGAGCTCACATTCGCAACTGTGAACGCATTGCTTGAGCAATCCCCCGCTTTATTTGAGAGCCATCCTAAGTTAAAGATTGATTTTACGGACGTAACACGTAGCGATAGTGCCGGTTTAGCCCTACTAATTGATTGGATGAGATTCGCAAAAACAAACAGCAAAGAAATTATGTTTTATAATATTCCGTCTCAAATGTTAGCAATTGCCAATGCTAGTGGTGTAGATGAGTTACTACCGGCACAATAACAATTAGAAGTTAGAATATAAAATGAACGCTTTACAAATACAAAAGTTAATTGAAGCAGGCCTGCCTGATGCAACAGTCGAAGTTTTGGGTGATGATGGTCAGCATTTTGATGCACATGTTGAAAGCCCTTCTTTTGCGGGAAAAACATTGATTGCGCAACATAAAATGGTTTATGCCACTTTAGGTGATAGCTTTGAAGGTGCTTTGCATGCACTAGCCTTAAAAACATCTGTGCCCCACACAATTTAGGTGGGCAACAATCGTGAGACTACATGGATAAACTGATTATCAATGGCGGTGCACCACTCAGTGGTGAAATCCGTATTTCGGGCGCTAAAAATGCAGCATTACCTATTTTAATGGGTGCATTATTGGCTGACTCGCCTGTGCACATCGGTAATGTGCCACACTTACATGATATTACAACGACACTAGAGCTATTAGGCCGAATGGGTGTCAGTATAACGGTGGATGAGCGTTCAGCTGTTGTTATTGACCCTACAACATTAACGGATACTGAAGCGCCTTACGATTTAGTTAAAACGATGCGCGCTTCTATTTTAGTCTTGGGCCCATTGTTAGCTAAGTTTGGCAAAGCAGACGTGTCGTTACCTGGCGGTTGTGCCATTGGTTCGCGACCTGTGGATTTACATTTGCGTGGACTTGAGCAAATGGGTGCGGATATTAAAGTTGAGAATGGCTATATTCGTGCTACAGATGGTGGAGGCCTTAAAGGTGCTCACCTCTTTATGGATCAAGTTACCGTGACAGGAACTGAAAATTTGATGATGGCGGCTACGTTAGCAGAAGGCACAACGATTATCGAAAATGCTGCTCGTGAACCAGAAGTGGTTGATTTGGCTAATTATTTGAATAATATGGGCGCTAAGATTTCAGGTATAGGCACGGCAACACTAGAAATAGAAGGTGTTAAAACTTTGCATGGTGCGCCGTATAAAATCCTTCCAGATAGAATTGAAACGGGTACCTATCTTGTTGCAGCTGCGATCTCACGTGGCAAGGTAAAACTTAAAGATACGGATGCCAATGAATTAGAAGCGGTACTCTTAAAGCTTGAAGAGGCGGGCGCTGATATTGAAACAGGTGACGATTGGATTTCACTTGATATGCACGGCAAGCGGCCTAAAGCAGTCAGTATTCGTACGGCACCTTATCCAGCATTTCCGACGGATATGCAGGCACAATTTACGGCACTTAACTGTGTGGCTGAGGGACAAGCTACCATTGTTGAAACGGTATTTGAAAATCGTTTTATGCATGTACAAGAGTTGCAACGTATGGGGGCAGATCTACAAGTTGAAGGTAATACGGTAATGTCTAATGGTCGAGAGAGGCTAGCAGGAGCACCGGTCATGGCTACAGACCTTCGTGCCTCAGCATCCTTAGTGCTAGCAGCATTGGTGGCTGATGGTGACACGACTGTGGAACGTATTTATCACATTGATCGTGGTTATGAATGTATAGAAGAAAAATTACAGCAGTTGGGTGCGAATATTCGCCGCGTCCCAGGAAGAGGATAAATGGCTAATTATTTAACACTCGCCTTGTCAAAAGGGCGTATATACAAAGAAACATTGCCATTACTTAAAGCGGCGGGCATTGAGCCCATTGACGATCCTGAAACCAGCAGAAAGCTGATATTAGAGACAACGCAGCCTGATGTTAGGTTGATTATTGTGCGTGCATCAGATGTGCCTACTTATGTTGAATATGGTGGTGCCGATATGGGAATTGCGGGTAAAGATGTTTTGCTTGAGCATCCAAAAGCAGAATTATATGAGCCTGTAGATTTAGAAATTGCACAGTGCAAATTAATGACCGCGGGTCGTGAAAATGATACGGCGCGGGCAGGTCGTTTAAAAGTGGCTACTAAATTTGTTGAAAGCACGCGTCGATTTTATGCAGAGCAAGGTACACAAGTAGATATTATCAAGCTTTATGGTTCAATGGAACTCGCCCCTTTAGTGGGCTTGGCGGATCGTATTGTTGATGTGGTCGATACAGGCAATACATTACGTGCTAATGGCCTGGTGCCAATGGAACATATTGCAGATATTAGTTCGCGTCTTGTAGTGAACAAAGCTTCAATGAAAATGAAACATGCACGAATTCAACAATTTATTGATGATATTCGCATCGCAATTAAAGCACAATAGAACAGAAAAATAGTTAATATGAAACAACTGAATACAAATGCTGTAGATTTTTGGCAACAACTAGAAGACTTGCTTGCATGGGAGGCGGTTTCAGATACCGCTGTAACCGAAACAGTGCGCGATATTCTAACGCAAGTGAAAACACGAGGTGATGCCGCTGTTATTGAGTTTAGTCGCCGTTTTGATCGCGTTAAGGCGGCAAACTTGGCGGATTTAGAAATCCCGCTATCACAAGCACATGCGACATTAGAAAAGATCCCTACAGAGCAGCGACAAGCCTTAGAAAAAGCCGCCGATCGCGTTCGTAGTTATCATGAACATCAAAAACAAGATTCGTGGACATATACTGAAGCGGATGGCACGGTTTTAGGTCAGCAGATAACAGCGATAGAACGTGCAGGATTGTATGTGCCGGGTGGTAAAGCAGCCTATCCGTCATCAGTATTAATGAATGCTATTCCAGCTAAGGTAGCAGGGGTTGATGAACTCATTATGGTGGTGCCTACGCCTGATGATGAAGTGAATGATTTGGTGCTTGCGGCAGCGGCTATTGCAGGCGTTGATCGCATTTTTGCTATTGGCGGTGCACAGGCTATCGCAGCCTTAGCTTATGGCACAGAAACCATTCCTCAAGTCGATAAAATTGTTGGCCCGGGCAATATTTATGTGGCTACTGCTAAAGGCATGGTCTTTGGCACGGTTGGTATTGATATGATTGCAGGACCGTCTGAAATTTTAGTCATTTGTGATGGTAAGACGGATCCGGAATGGATTGCGATGGATTTATTCTCGCAAGCAGAACATGATGAAGATGCACAGTCTATTTTAATTTCGGATGATGCCGAGTTCCTTAGTAAGGTAAGTGATGCGATTAAACAATTATTACCAACAATGGAACGCCAAGAGATCATTAATACATCTTTAACTGAACGCGGCGCATTTATTCTGGTAAAAGATCTTGATGAAGCAGTTGAAGTCTCTAATTTTATTGCACCAGAACATTTAGAATTATCGGTTGAAGATCCCATGACTATGTCTAAAAAAGTTAGACATGCAGGTGCCATATTTATGGGGCGATATACTGCCGAAGCGCTAGGTGATTATTGTGCTGGTCCTAATCATGTGCTGCCAACATCGCGCACAGCACGTTTTAGTTCACCATTAGGTGTTTATGATTTTCAAAAACGGTCTAGTTTGATTCAAGTGTCAGAGCAAGGTGCACAAAGTTTAGGTCAAATTGCTTCTGTTTTAGCACGAGGTGAAAGCCTGACGGCACACGCTCGATCAGCTGAATACCGTCTAAAGAATTAAGGATTGCATTGTGAGTCGATTTTGGAGCCCTGTTGTACATAATTTAGAGCCTTATGTACCGGGGGAGCAACCCAAAATTGCTGATTTAATTAAGCTAAATACCAATGAAAACCCTTATGGGCCATCGCCTAAAGTGCTTGAAACTTTAAAGCAAAGTATTAATGATAACCTTCGCTTATATCCCGACCCTGACAGTGGCAAGTTAAAACAAACACTTGCTGATTATTATCATGTTGAGACGAAACAAGTCTTTGCCGGAAATGGTTCAGATGAAGTATTAGCACATATTTTTAATGCCTTATTTCAGCATGAGGCGCCACTTTTATTTCCTGATATTACCTATAGTTTTTATCCGGTATATTGCCAATTATATCAAATAAATTATCAGACTGTTTCGCTTACCGAGCAGTTTGAAATTGATATTAATGACTATCAACAGAAAAATGGCGGGATTATTTTCCCCAATCCAAATGCACCGACAAGTCGTTTGCTCGCACTAGGTGAAATTGAAAGGCTATTACAAAATAATACTGAATCGGTTGTAGTCATTGATGAAGCATATATTGACTTTGGTGGCGAAACAGCAATATCGCTCGTTGATAAATATCCAAATTTACTCGTTACCCAAACATTATCAAAGTCACGGTCTTTGGCAAATTTAAGAATCGGTTTTGCTATTGGTCATCGCGATCTAATTGAAGCCTTGGTGAGGGTGAAAGATAGCTTTAACTCGTATCCTATGAGCAACTTAGCGGTTAATGCCGGGATTGAAGCCTTTAATGATCAAGAATATTTTGAGTTAACAAATAACAAGATCATGACTAGTCGTCAACAGCTAGTTCAGGAGCTAGAAAAGTTTGGTTTTGATGTGTTGCCTTCATCTGCAAACTTCGTGTTTGTAACTCACCCACAATTTGATGCTGAAGAACTTTCGGCAGGACTGCGACAGCAAGGTATCATTGTTCGCCATTTCAAACACAAAAGAATTAATCAGTTTTTGCGTATCACTATAGGCACAGCAGAGCAAAACCAGCGGTTGATACAGGTGCTGAAAACATTAGTTTAAACAACTTATTTTTCTTCGGATTCTAAATTCTACTCAGTAGCTGTGTCTGTATTTTTGACCAATGGCAACTCTTCTTCTACAGGCTCGGGAATATTAAGCAACTCTCGCAATCGAGCCAAATCTACCTCATATTGCGCCGCAGTAAGAGTGTATTCAGCCTGCAAACGTTCAATATGCAATTCATCATTTAAAATCTCATTGCGGGCTGCAGCCAAATTTTCTTCGACTCCAGAGCTAACTGTTTGACCAGCTAACTCTGCTTCAGCGGCACTTTGTTGTAATTTGTGCAGTTTATTGCGGTTTGCCTCTTGATGTTCTTTTACATCCGCTATTTGTTTTTTTATAAAAGCTAAATCAGTGTCTCTAGCCTTAATCATTACACGGTCATCAGGATAGCGATCCACCAAACTGCGATCATTGATAATACGTTCTAGTCTACGCTGTTGCTGCTCAGCCTTAAGCTTTTCTTCTTCTTCTTTAAGATCGGCAATGCGTTGTTCTTCAGCATTTTTTTTCGATAATTCTTCTAATGTTAATACTCGCTCGATTATACGGTATGATTTGTCATCAAGAATGTCATAGCCCTGTTGTGCAGCGTAAGGCGGCAACACCTTACTTAAGGTGGAAACACCATTTTTATCAAGAAAACGGTATATTTTCCCTGCATGAGATGGCAAGCTTATTACTGAAAGTAAAAATGACAGTACAATTATGTAGTATTTAATTTTCATAACCTCTATTTTATAAGGAGTTTCCCTAAAGTTGAACCTATTTGATCAATTAGTCCTCTTTATAACGGCATTAGTTTCAAATACTTTATCTGCGTTTAGTGGCGGCGGTGCAGGATTAATTCAATTCCCGATACTTATCTTCTTAGGTTTATCATTTTCTGTTGCACTGGCAACGCATAAGGTAGCGAGTGTTGCCTTGGGTTTGGGGGCCGCAGCACGATACCTTTCTAGCAGCAAGCTAGAAAGGCAGTTTGTCTTGTTGATGCTATTGTTCGGCCTGCCGGGCGTGGTGTTAGGTGGTAATCTGATTTTGCAGGTACCTGAAGATATTGCGCAAATAGCATTAGGGATCTTGACAGGAGGTTTAGGCCTTTATTCAATATTTAAACCCAAATTAGGTCAGGACTATAATCCTAAAAATCGAGCTCGGAAGAATATGATTTTAGGGGGTATTGCATTATTTTTTCTTGGAATATTAAATGGTTCACTGACATCAGGAACGGGTTTGTTTGTGACACTCTGGTTAGTGTTGTGGTTTGGTATGGATTACCAACGTGCCGTAGCGTATACCTTGGTGATGGTAGGTCTGTTTTGGAATGGGGCTGGCGCTATAACGTTGGGTATTTTAGGTGAGATTTATTGGCAATGGTTGCCCGCATTATTGCTAGGCTCATTATTAGGTGGCTACTTGGGTTCTCACTTAGTGATAAAGCATGGAAATCGCTGGGTTAAACGTGCTTTTGAGGTGATAACCATTTTGATCTCAATTAAGCTGCTTTGGGTTAGTTAACACCATATTGTTGGCGATAAGCTTCAACGGCGGATAAATGTTGTGCTAATGAGGTATCGCTTTGAATAAATTCAAGTAAATCATCAAGACAAATAATGCTACATACGGGGATCTTATGTTCAGCTTCGACTTCTTGAATTGCTGAGCGGCTGTCTAGTCCACGTTCTTGGCGATCTAAGGCGATAATGACACCAGCGGGTGTGGCTCCTTCATTGTTGATAATTTCTACAGATTCACGCACCGATGTACCAGCAGAAATAACATCATCAATAATTAATACTTTACCAGAGAGTTCGGCACCAACAAGTTGTCCTCCCTCACCGTGATCTTTTGCTTCTTTGCGGTTAAAAATATAGGGGACATCACGTTGATGATGATCGGCTAAGGCCACGACGGTAGTTGATGCTAAAGGAATTCCTTTATAGGCAGGGCCAAATAACACGTCATAATCTAGTTCAGACTCAGTGATAGCTTGTGCATAAAAGCGTCCTAAACGGGCTAAACTTATACCTGTGTTGAACAAACCACTATTAAAGAAATAAGGGCTGATTCGGCCGGATTTTAATGTAAACGAACCAAAGCGAAGCACACCTGTTTCAATGGCGAATTTGATAAATTGTTGTTGATAGCTTTTCATTATGTGGTTTTCTTAATTTGATATAGGGCAATTTGACCAAATAGATTGGGCAGTAGTTTTGTGCCGAGTGTATCTTTATGAGCATGATTAACTATACTTCGATTCAGTATAGATATGCTTTTATCATCACAGAGTTTCTCGAAATCCTGAACAGTGCATAAATGAATATTGGGAGTATTAAACCAATCATTTGATAAGGTTCGTGAAACAGGCATATGACCGCCTAAAGCTAATTGCAAACGGCATTGCCAATGACCAAAATTAGGGAAACCAATAATACCTTGTTTACCAACGCGTGCAATCTCTTCTAATAAAAAATCAGGGCGATTAATGGCTTGTAAGGTCTGTGACAAGATAACAAAATCAAAACTCTGATCGGCAAACTGGGGTAGGCCTTGATCAAGATCGGCTTGAATAACATTCACCCCAGCATTAATACAATCTGCAAATTTACTATTGTCAATTTCTAAGCCATAGCCGGTGATATTACGTTGTTGAAGATGCTTAAGTAAGGTACCGTCATCACAACCTAAATCAAGTACGCGAGCACCATCGGGGATCCAATCACTGATAACTTGTAAATCGAGGCGCAAACTCATACATCACCACAATCAGCGGCAACACGCTGCATATAGGTTTTAAATACTTGTTGATAACGCGGAATGGGCATCAGAAATGCATCATGACCTTGATGTGCTTCTATTTCTGCATAGACAACCTCTTTATTTTCACTGAGTAGCGCGTTCACAATTTCATGTGAGCGTGCTGGTGAGAATCGCCAATCACTGGTAAAGGAGATAACTAAACTTTTTGCTTGAATAGAAGCTACAGTTTTTGCAAGATCATCACCAAACTCTTGTGCCGGATCAAAATAATCTAATGCTTTAGTCATTAATAGGTAAGTATTGGCGTCAAAACGCTCGACAAAAGATTTACTTTGATAGCGCAGATAACTTTCTATTTGAAAATCTACGCCATAATCATAGTTGATCGTGTCGTTACGTAATTCGCGCCCAAATTTTTCGTGCATGGCTTCATCAGATAAGTAGGTAATATGTCCAAGCATGCGCGCTAAACCAAGACCTTGGCGCGGCAAAGTATTATGCTCAGCATAATGGCCATCATGAAATTCAGGGTCTGATTTAATGGCGGTACGGGCGACTTCATTAAAGGCGATATTTTGAGCAGAAAGCTTAGGTGCAGCGGCAATGATTAATACATGACGAAGACGATCTGGCAGGCTAATAGCCCATTGCATTGCTTGCATACCGCCCAAACTACCCCCAACTACTGCGGCCCATTGTTGAATGCCTAAGGAATCAGCTAATATCGCTTGGCTTTTTACCCAGTCAGATACAGTAACGATAGGAAAGTCTGGGCCATAAGGTTTATTGGTTTCGGGATTAATACTAATGGGGCCTGTTGATCCTTTACAGCCTCCTAAGTTGTTTACACTTACTACATAAAACTGATTTGTATCAATTGCTTTACCTGGGCCAATTGCGCTATCCCACCACCCTGGCTTTTTATCATCCATACTGTGATACCCCGCCGCATGATGGTCGCCAGAGAGTGCATGACAAATTAATATAGCATTGGATGCTTGGCTATTAAGTTTGCCATAAGTCTCGTACACAAGGTCGTAACTAGGCAAACTACGACCGCAGTCTAGTGTTATCGATGCATCAATATGCAATGTCTCAGTCTTAACCAGACCGACAGAATCGATCGGTATTATTTCTGGCATGGGTCGAATAATCCTAATTGATTAACAAATCATTATAACGCTAGCGAAAGCACGGATAAATGATTAATTTAACGATAGCCAGCAAGCAAAGGTAATACCAACATTGATAGAACTTGTAATCCTAGTAAAACAACTAAAGGTGATAGGTCTAGCCCCCCCATATCCGGAAGCCATCGTCGAACAGGCTGTAATAAGGGGGCATTCATTCTACTAATAAGCGGTGTAATTGGATTGTACTGATTAGATGCGATCCAACTTAAAATAACCTGAATAATAATGCTAGCGGAAAATAAAGTAATAAATAATGAAAAAACATCGGCTAAAACTAATCTCGCAAGAACAAAGATATTAGTAATAAATCCCATGTTTATGGAAAAGATAAGGATTATTTTTAATAGTGCTAAAGCAAATAATAATACAATCGTTGCTGTATCCCATCGGCCTATAGCAGGTATAAACTTGCGTAAGAATTTTACAGGGATCTGCGTGGCTTTAATAATAAGTTGTACCAATTGATTATGATAGTCCCACTGTGCCCATTGCATGATAATACGCAATGCAACGATACCCATATAGATACTGAATATGGTATCAATTAGAAAGGTGAGAGGATTACTAAAATAACCGCTAGGCATCGTCTTCCCCCAGTTGGTTGGCTAATTCGCGAGAACGTAATGCGGCAGCAACAAGCGCATTTTCAAATAAACTACGCACGCCACCATCTTCTAATTCGTGGATGGCGCGTTCTGTTGTACCGCCAGGGGATGTCACTTTTTGGCGAAGCGTGATAGTTGAATCATCACTTTCTAATGCCATTTTGGCGGCACCAAATGCGGTTTGCAAGCACAATAAACGCGCTGTTTCAGGTGCTAATCCCATCTCAACCGCAGCAAACTCCATCGCTTCCATAACAAGGAAAAAATAGGCGGGTCCGCTGCCTGAAAGGGCCGTCACGGCATCGATTTGTTCTTCGTTATCAATCCATACGGCTAGGCCTACAGCGCGTAAAATAGATTCTGCAAGTTCATGTTGCTGTGTGCTAACAGCATCACTGGCACATAATGCGGTTGCGCCTGCTTGAACCATTGCGGGTGTGTTAGGCATGGCCCGCACAATGGCCGCTTGATCTTGCTCTAACCAGCGGGCAATATCAGCAATGCGGATCCCCGCGGCAATAGAAATAAGTAAGGCGTTATTATTCCAATCAGCGGCTAACTGTTTGACCACCGCCTGTAATTGTTGGGGCTTAACGGCTAGGATTAAAACATCGCAGTCCTTAGCGGCTTCAATATTGCTGCTATAGGTATGAACAGGATATTTGTCCGTAAGTGCTTGCAAGCAAAGCGGCTCGGGATCAGAAATATGAAGGTGGTCCGGATTAAAGCCATCAGCGATAAGTCCGCCAATAAGACTGCGGGCCATATTGCCGCCGCCGATGAAAGTGATTTTACAGTCGTTCATTATTTAACCTATTCGGTTGATTATCATTATATATACCCAAAATACTTGAGGATGCAGGTTTCAGCAAGAGAAGAAGCCATTATATTCTAGGCATAAAACGCAGGAATTAGTCGTTCTAATTCTAAGTTTTATAACGACGAAGATAATGGTTTATCCTCTTGCCCAGCGGGAGCTTAGCACGAATGCCAGCACTGCGTTACAATGCTCGACAAGGACTAGTCATTGCCTTCACATTGCGCCTTGTTCTGACCTTCGTGCTAAGCTCTGAAATCTGCATCTTCAAGTAATTTGGGTATATTTGGTTTTCTTTGACCAAATAATGCTGTGCCAATACGTACCATTGTACTGCCTTCTTCGATGGCTAAGATCATATCAGCAGACATGCCCATTGATAAAGTATCAATGGTTGGATAACGCTTAGCTAATTGCTCGAAAAGATCGCGCGCTTTTTTAAAGGCAATACGCTGTTGAGCTTCATCTGCTGTTTTTGTTGGAATAATCATTAATCCACGCAGGACAAGCCGGTCAATTTGGCTGATTTCATGAGCAAAAGAAAATAGTTCAACCGGGGTTATTCCGGACTTACTCGATTCATTATCAATATTAACTTGAATGCAAACATTTAAGTCAGGCAGGTTTTCTGGTCGTTGTTTGGCGAGACGTTGCGCAATTTTTGCGCGATCGAGGCTTTGTACCCATTCGAAATGTGAGGCAATTTCTTTGGTTTTATTGGATTGGATTGGCCCAATGAAATGCCACTCAATATCTAAATCAGCCAAAGCAGACATCTTTTTAAGTGCTTCTTGTAAGTAATTCTCGCCGAAGAACCGTTGACCTGCTTGGTTTGCATGGCGAAGAGCCTCAGCAGGCCATGTTTTGCTAACAGCCAGTAAGCTTACTGAATAGGGTGGTCTTTGAGCCGCATCTTCAGCAAGGTGAATCGTATTTTTAGTAGAGATAAGTCTCTTTTTTATATCAGTCATGTTGCAAGCCTGTTGTTAGCGCGCTACCTTTACGTAAGAATAAACGAAAAACAAGAAAAAATAAGAAAAAATAAAGAGTAGAGGATAGGATGGATATTACTGAATTACTAACGTTTAGTGCAAAAAATAAAGCATCAGATTTACATATTTCGGCAGGTGAACCGCCGATGATTCGTGTAGACGGCGATATTAGGCGGATCAATATTCCACCACTAGAACATAAAGATATACACAGTATGGTGTATGACATTATGAATGATAAACAGCGCAAAGATTATGAAGAATTTTTTGAAACGGATTTCTCATTTGAGATTCCTGGTCTTGCGCGTTTTAGGGTGAATGCCTTTAATCAGAATCGAGGTGCTGGTGCGGTATTTAGAACGATTCCATCTGAAGTACTTACTTTAGAAGATTTGGGTGCGCCCGCTATATTTAAGGATATTTCAGATAATCCGCGCGGTATTGTATTGGTAACAGGGCCAACGGGGTCAGGTAAATCAACTACTTTAGCGGCAATGATCGATTACAAAAATGACAAAGATAATGAACATATCTTAACCATTGAAGATCCGATTGAATTTGTGCACAAAAGCAAAAAATGTTTAGTTAATCAGCGAGAAGTTCATCGAGATACTTTGGGATTTAGTGAAGCTTTGCGGTCGGCTTTACGGCAAGATCCTGACATCATATTGGTAGGTGAGTTACGTGATTTAGAAACCATTGAATTAGCATTAACTGCGGCAGAAACAGGCCATTTAGTTTTTGGTACTCTGCATACGTCTTCAGCGGCAAAAACAATTGATAGGATTATTGACGTATTTCCAGCCGCCGAAAAAGCAATGGTGCGATCAATGCTTTCTGAATCATTGCGTGCCGTTATTTCACAAACATTAATGAAACGTGTTGGTGGCGGTCGTATTGCCGCACACGAAATTATGATCGGAACACCTGCCATTCGTAACTTGATTCGTGAAGATAAAGTACCGCAAATGTACAGTGCGATTCAAACGGGTGGAGCAATTGGTATGCAGACATTAGATCAATGTCTACAAGATCTAGTAAGACGGAAACAAGTCAGTAAAACCGATGCGTTACCGTTAGCAGTTAATAAAGATTTATTCCGATAGGAGCGCACAATGGATATCGTAACGATTCTTAAGGCCGCGGTGAAGCATGAAGCTTCAGATATATACATCACAGCAGGTCGACCAGTAAGTTTAAAAGTAAATGGGCGGTTAGCCACCATATCGCAAGACGTGTTATCGGAAGATGATGCACGTGAATTAGTCATTGGTACGATGACTGATGACCAAAAAAGAGGTTTTGATCGCGATAAAGAATGTAACTATGCTATTAGTGCAGCAGGTGCCGGACGTTTTCGTGTGAGTGCATTATATCAGCGCAATAAAATTGCAATGGTAATGCGACGAATAAAAGACGAAATCCCTAAATTTGCTGAACTTAATCTTCCAGAAATAATTGAAGAACTGGCGATGACCCAGCGGGGATTGGTTATTTTTGTGGGCGCAACAGGTTCGGGTAAATCTACATCGCTGGCGGCGATGATTGGTTATCGCAATCAGAATAGTACAGGCCATATTTTAACGATAGAAGATCCGATTGAATTTGACCATGATCATGGTGGTTGCGTAGTGACACAGCGTGAAGTGGGGATTGACACAGATTCATATGAAATAGCATTGAAGAATTCATTACGCCAAGCCCCCGACGTTATTATGATTGGTGAGATCCGCTCTCAAGATACGATGGAATATGGAATCGTTTTTGCGGAAACAGGACATTTATGTTTATCAACATTACATGCAAATAACGCTAACCAAGCAATGGATCGTATTATCAACTTCTTCCCGGAAGAACGACACAAACAGCTATTCTTAGATTTGTCATTAAATCTGAAAGCGGTTGTGGCACAACGATTAATTCCCAAAAAAGACGGCAGTGGTCGCGTAGCAGCCGTAGAAATACTGATTAATACGCCATTGATTGGCGATCTGATAGAAAAAGGTAATATCGCTGAGATTAAAGATGTGATGAAACGATCTGGTGAGTTAGGAATGCAAACCTTTGATCAGGCCGTTTATGACTTATATATGGCGGGTGAAATCACCTACGACGAAGCCATAAAAAATTCAGACTCAGAGAACGAAGTTCGCTTAATGATTAAATTAGGCTCTTCAAAGATTAGTGTCGCTAGTGATACCGGTAGCATGGCACTTGAACCGGAGCAAAATGATTCAAATCATATATTAGGGTAGAAATATAGAAAACAAGGTAAGTTTTAGGTAGGAATTGTTTAAAAGCAGTGCTATTATATGTTCGTTCAATTATATTTGTCTTTTTTGTGTTGATAAATTTTGTAAATATTTTAAGGAATTAGAAATGAAAACATCGATTAAATTAGCAATGGCAGTCTTGTTTGCCAGCTTATTATCAGGCTGTGCAGGCCAAAAACAACTTATGTCAGGAAACGATGCCTTATGTGCCGCTGCCGGAGCTTTATTCGGTGGAGCAACTATGGCTGTTGTTGCAGATGGCGGCAGTAGCGAAGCTGCACTAGGCGGTGCAGTAGTAGGTGCGGCACTAGGAATGATTCTATGTTCAGATGAAGAAGAAGTGATGGCTGCACCAATGGTAGAAGAAGTAGCCGCTTGTTCAACTACACCTCCTCCAGGTGCTTTACTTGATGCTCAAGGTTGTGCATTTGATACAGATGGTGATGGCGTTGTCGATGGCGTCGACCTTTGCCGAGGCACACCTTCTGGTGTAGCTGTTGACCGTGTAGGTTGCCCACTAGATACTGACCGTGATGGTGTAGCTGACTACCAAGACTTATGTCCTAAAACACCATTAGGTACAGTTGTTGATACGGATGGTTGTCCTTTAGAGGGTCAGAAATTACTTTCTTTAACTGGTGTTAACTTTGCAACAAATAGTGCAGTATTAACAACAAGTGCTAAATCAGTGTTAGAGGAAGCTGTTGAGCTTCTTAAAGCAACAGATAATGTTATCGAAGTGCGTGTTGAAGGCCACACAGATAGTCGTGGTGCAGCAGCCTATAACCAAGCATTGTCACAACGCCGTGCAGAATCAGTAGTGGCTTACTTGGTTTCTCGTGGAGTGAACGGAAGTAGCTTAGTACCAGTTGGTATGGGTGAAGGTACTCCTGTTGCGAGCAATGACACAGAAGAAGGTCGTGCGGCTAACCGTCGTGTTGACTTCTATGTAAATCAATAAGCTTCACAACTAGTTTGATTCTAAAAGGCCCTGAAAAGGGCCTTTTTTTTGCCTGTAATTAATAACAAACTAAAACGCGGAGAATACTATGGAAAATGAATATAAATGTGCCACCCATCCACATGAATTATTAATGATGAATTTATCGTTCTTCCACCTCTTATTACCCCTTGCGGCATTAGCTACGGGCTATATAGCACCTATACTCTCTTTAGCATTAATAGCTTCTATTGGTACCCTGCTGTGGATAGCAAAAAAAGCAAAAATACACTGCTGCACCGCTTCAAAAGATACGCCGCTGGTAAAAGCACATTGGAAAAAGGCATGGGATCGTAGTAAGCTTTTGTTTATTGGTTATGCCATTTCAGTGAGCATACTTGGTTTAGGTTGGTTCTTCGCCACGTCACAATCCGATCCTAATATGGAAGATATATTATTAGTAGTCTTTAGCTGGATTGCTATCATCCCTTTAGTTTTTATTGTTTTTGCTTTGTTTGTTTTTTCAACGGTCTCATCTGCCCGAGCTAAGCGTGGTGAGTTTCCTAAAGTGAAGGGAAACATAACTTAACTCTATTAAAATTAAGTTACAGGCTGTCTAGAGAGGTAAAATAATCTAGGATGCTAGGAAGAGCTTAAAGCAGATTTAGCTGGTATAAACAAAGTCGGTTAATTGAATGTACTCATAACCTAATGACACAAGAAGGCAGGTGCTATTCTTATGGATTTTCAGATGAAGGGGATAATGAGTGTAATGGTGCGCCTGACAGGAATCGAACCTGTGACCCCCAGTTTCGGAAACTGGTACTCTATCCAACTGAGCTACAGGCGCACATTTAACTATTTAGGGCTAACTTTCTCTAGCTTCCAAATTTCATTATTGTATTCTTCCATCGTGCGATCAGTGGAGAATTTACCGCTGGTAGCTGTGTTCATGATGCTCATGGCTGTCCAACGCTCTTGATCTTGGTAGGCAAGGCCAGCTAGGTGTTGAGCATCAATATAGCTACGGAAGTCAGCAATGGTCATCCATGGATCATTATGACTAGTGAATGCATTAATGATGTTGTCAAAACGATTAGGTTCAAATTGATTAAAATGTCCGCCTTCGAGTAAATCTACTACACGTTTGAGGTCGCGATCTTTTGCGATAATGGCGCGTGGGTTATAGCCAACACGTTCTTTTTCGACTTCATCTTCAGTTAAACCGAATAGGAAGAAGTTTTCATCGCCGGCTTCTTCACGGATCTCGATATTAGCACCATCCAGCGTACCGATAGTAACGGCACCATTCATCATGAACTTCATGTTCCCTGTACCTGAGGCTTCTTTACCTGCGGTAGAAACTTGCTCAGACAGGTCGGCAGCAGGACAAATAACCTCCATTGCTGATACTTGATAGTTAGGTAAGAAGACAACTTTTAGTCTATCGCCCACATCAGGGTCATTATTCACTACATTAGCCACATTATTAATCAATTTGATAATGTCTTTTGCCATGGCATAACCAGGAGCGGCTTTACCACCAAAAAGAACACAACGCTTAACGATACCTTTAGTATCACCGCGTTTGATACGATCATAAAGATGAATAACGTGTAATACGTTAAGCAGCTGGCGTTTGTATTCATGAATACGTTTTACTTGAATATCAAACATCGCATCGGTATCAAATGTAACGCCACAACTTTGTTTTACTAAGTCTGCAAGACGTGTTTTATTTGCTTTTTTTACATCATTCCATTTTCTTTGGAATGCCGTGCTATTTGCAAACGGAGTGAGTTTCTTAAGCTGATCAAGATCGGTAACCCATTGTTCACCAATAGTTTCGCTTACTAATTCTGTTAGAGCAGGGTTGCACCATGCCATCCAACGGCGCTGTGTTACGCCATTGGTTTTATTGTTGAATTTGTTTGGCCATAGTTGATAAAAGTTATTAAATAAACCTTTTTGTAACAATTCTGAATGCAGAGCGGCAACGCCGTTCACAGAAAAACTACCGACAATGGCAAGGTGAGCCATACGAACTTGTTGTTGTCCACCTTCTTCAATGATTGACATGCTAGCAAGGCGTGCTTTATCGCCAGGCCATTTACGTGCCACTTCGCTTAGGAAGCGTGCATTGATTTCATAAATAATTTCTAGAACACGTGGGAGCAGTCTTCCAAACATATGTACAGGCCAGCGTTCAAGTGCTTCTGGTAATAAGGTATGATTTGTATAGGCCATTGTTTTTGTCACAATAGTCCATGCTTTATCCCAGCCCATATTATGCTCATCCATTAATAGGCGCATTAATTCAGCTACGCCAACAGTTGGGTGCGTATCGTTGAGTTGGAAACAATTTTTCTCAGCAAAGTCGTCAAAATTTTCACCGTTATTAGTGATCCAATGATTGAGAATATCTTGCAAACTTGCAGAAGCTAAGAAATACTGTTGACGAAGGCGAAGCTCTTTACCATTTTCACTGGCATCATTTGGGTAAAGTACCATGCTGATGTTTTCAGCTGCATTTTTACTCGCTACTGCTTCGGTATATGAACCGGCATTAAAATCTTCTAGATTAAATTCATCGGTGGCTTCTGATTTCCACAAACGTAATTTATTGACGGTGCCATTTTGATAACCTGGAATAGGCAAGTCATACGGCACAGCCAAAATATCATTGCTATCAACCCAATGTACAGACATATTGCCGGCCACATTTTTACGAAACTCAGTGTGGCCACCAAACTTGATACGCTGAGTGTATTCAGGGCGCTCTAGTTCCCACGGGTTACCATCTCGTAACCAGTGATCAGGGCTTTCCATTTGATTACCATTTTCAATGCTCTGTTGAAACATGCCATATTCATAGCGAATGCCATAACCTGTAACAGGTAATTGTAATGTCGCACAACTATCAATAAAACAAGCAGCTAGACGGCCTAAGCCACCGTTACCTAAACCGGCATCATGTTCAAGTTCAGTGAGTTCTTCAAAGTCTAAACCGAGCTCAACCATTGCTTTTGTAACCGTTTCACTTAAGCCAAGATTAAGTGCCGCATTACCCATTGCGCGACCCATCAAGAACTCCATAGACATGTAATAAGCTTGTTTACACTTACTTTCGGAATATGCCATTTTGGTTTTCTTCATGCGTTCAAATAAACGATCACGAAGTGTCAAAGCTAGTGACGTGTAGAGGTAGTGTCCAGATGCGCACCCTTTATCTTGTGCAAGATGGTTACCGTAGTAACTTTTAAAGTCTTGTTCTAGCGATTTTTCATCCATACCCAATTCAGGGGTGTTATTAAGTTCAGGGTTAGGATTAACAGTACAGGCATAACGAGGGCTCATGCAAATGGGTCCTTAAAAATATTGAAGCTTTTGCTTGATAATTATTTTTGCCTTGTCATGACAAAAAATACTTTTCGAGCAAATGCCTCTTGTTAGTAGGTAGTGGTGCTTTAATCAGGGTAGATGGCAATAAAACCATCACGATTTGGCATCGTCACTTGGGGCAGATTCTTTTCAGAAAGATCTAATTCGGCATCTATTATACCATCTTGACTCAAGATATAGGCGCTCAATGCATAAACTTCATCTGCAGACAATGAGAATGGGCGGTCTATAGGCATCGCGCGTCGAATGTAATCAAATAATGTCGTAGCATAAGGCCAATAACTATTGACTGTTTTCTCAGGATATTCACTGGCAAGTGAGCCGACCTCACCCATCAGCGGATCGGCAGTGCCACCGATGCCTTCTGGCCCATGACAAGCGGCACATTGTAATGCAAATATTTTGGCCCCTTGTGCGGCATTACCACTGCCTTCAGGTAAATTTTTGCCATCAGGTGAAATTGTTAAATTCCATTCTGATTGTGAACTGATCTCAGTGGCAGGTTTACCTAAAGGTTGATAATTTGTCTCGGCATAGCAAGCTGATATGCTGAGTAAAAATGCGGTGCTAATAATAAGGTTAGAAGTCATAGCCGTAGACATGATTGATATCTCCCTCTTCAGTTATTTCCCAGCTTACGATGGCGTTGTAATGGAAAAAGCCATGTTTACCACGGTTTTTGATTAATGTGTCGCGATCAGGTTGAACATATCCTGTTTCATCAGTCGCTCTGCTTTGTAAAATGGCATATTCACCTTGCCATTTCCATGGTAGACAGAAGCGGGTGAAGGCTTTATCTAATACTGGGCCTTGTAATTCAGCATCAACCCATGTGTCACCGCCATCAGCAGATATCTCAACGCGGGTTATTTTGCCTCGACCAGACCATGCAAGCCCCGAGATTTGATAGACCCCGGGATTATCAGGCAGCATCATCCCCAATGATGGCGACGTAATTAATGACTTCGCTTCATTCACAAATGTAAATTGACGTGCAGTGCCATCAGGCATTAATTCGGTATATTGTGAGGTTTCATCACGCGACATAGCAGGCTGATCGGTTAAGCGTAGTTGACGGAGCCATTTAACATTTAAAATACCTTCCCATCCGGGTAACACCAAGCGCATCGGATAGCCATTTTCAGGTCGAATGCGCTCGCCATTTTGGTATAAAGCAAGGATGGCATCATCTAATAGCTTCTCAAGTGGAATACTAATATTGAGTGAAGAGCCATCAGCACCTTCCGCAATCACCCATTTAGCACTAGATTGAATCCCTGCCTCTTCGAGTAATAACTTAACAGGAACACCGGACCATTCAGCATTTGAAACTAGACCGTGCGCATAGCCAGCACGTGATTGAATAGGATTGTTCTTCCACCCACTATTACTGTTGCCACCGCATTCAATAAAACAGGTGCGCGATACCATGGGGTAACGCATTAAACTTTTAACATTAAAGCTTAACGGTTTGTCGACCATGCCATCAATTAGTAAAATGTGTTTTGCTGGATCTATATCAGGTACGCCATTATGGTGACGTTCGTAATGTAGCCCATTGGGGGTGATTGTCCCCTGTAATTCATGCAGCGGTGTCCACGACACGCCATTTCCCGGTGCCGCAGGGTTAGCTGAAATCCATCGAATGACGCTTTGCTCATATTCTGAAGGCTGACCGTAGTTAGAAAATTCAGCACCGGGCACACGCATGGATTCGGGTAAATTTTCAGGGAAACCCAACTCTTCTGAATGGGTTAACACCGGCAAGCTGAATGCGCCTCCTGCTAAAGCGCCACCTAATGCGGCCTTTTTTAAAAATTTACGGCGGCTTTGTGTGTGGGAGTCATTCATACGTTAACCTCGTTTAGGTTTCAGGAAGATACCAGATATCTAATTGGGCGATAGCCTGCTCTTTGCCCGTTTTTTTTAATGATGAGAATAATTGGGCACCCGCATTTAGATTTAGTTTTTTTAGCTTAGACTCGACGGAATGTAAACTGGCCATTGCTGCACCATGTTTCAATTTATCTGATTTGGTAAGCAAAATATGGACGGGCAAATTAGCATTGTTAGCCCATTTCACCATTTGCAAATCAAATTCTTTTAAGGGATGGCGAATATCCATCATTAACATTAAACCTTTTAATGCTTGTCTTGTTTCGAGATATTTCCCTAAGGTTTGCTGCCACCTGATTTTCATTTTTTCAGGCACTTTTGCATAACCATAACCGGGCAAATCAACTAATGCGCGATCATCATCAAGCGCAAAAAAGTTAATCATTTGGGTTCGGCCTGGGGTTTTACTTATACGAGCTAATGACTTTTGATCAGTGATGGTATTAATGGCACTTGATTTACCTGCATTAGAACGACCTGCAAAAGCAACCTCTATTCCTGTGTCATCAGGCAATTCAGATAACTGGGTGGCGCTAATTGTATAGTGTGCTTGGCGGTAAATATTTGACATAAATTGTTAACTGCTCTTGATTTAAGATGATTTCTAAAGGTGCAAAAATGCCCTAATAAGAGTAGCATATCACCAAGTTTATTTATTGGTATTCAAATTCAGGAAGCAACAATGAAAAAAATTATAATGGTCTCAGCAGTATATTTAGCTTTAGTTTCAGCTATGCCCGTAATCGCAGCAGGTGATGCATCTGCAGGAAAAGCTAAGGCGGCAGTTTGCGCAGCTTGTCATGGTGCAGATGGTAATAGCCCTGCAAACATGTTTCCTAAGTTAGCCGGACAAGGTGAAGCGTATTTAATTAAACAAATGACTGAATTTAAAAATGAAACTCGTAAAAATGCGGTCATGGCACCGATGGTAGCGGCGCTATCTGAACAAGATATGGCGGATTTAGCGGCTTATTATTCAAGTAATAAGGTGACGGAAGGTGGTGTAGCTGAAGATTTAGTCGAAGCAGGACAGGCTATTTACCAAGGCGGTAATAAAGAAAGTGGCGTACCAGCGTGTATGGCATGTCATGGCCCAACCGGCGCAGGAATGCCAGCAGCAAAATGGCCTGCACTATCAGGTCAGCATGCCGCTTATCTTGAAGCGCAACTTAAAGCGTTTGCCAGTGGCGCACGTAGCAATGATCCCAGCAGCATGATGCGAGATATTGCATCAAAAATGACAGAAGATGAAATTAAAGCGGTTTCTGCTTACGCTTCTGGTTTACATTAATATTTAAAATTTTATAAAAGCCGTATGACGCTATGTCATACGGCTTTTTTATTAATTGGCATTATATTGGATGCTAATTTCAATTGGTTTAACATAATTTATGTCCGACGATAGTAGATCACTCACCCGCCACCACACAATAGGCCAACGCTTATTTCAGTTCTTAGGATCCATGGATCTGGCTATTACCTTGTTATTGGCTTTAGCTGTTGCTTCGATTATCGGTACGGTGTTACAGCAAAATCAGCCCTATACTGACTATTTGATTAAATTTGGTCCATTCTGGTTTGATGTCTTTGAATCAGCGGGATTGTATGATGTTTATGGTGCTTCTTGGTTTCTTGCCATTTTGACGCTGTTAGTTACTTCAACTTCTGTTTGTTTGATTCGCAATACACCTTCGATGATTAAAGATATGCGTAATCTCCGAACGCATGTGCAATCAAAATCATTGCGAGCGATGCATCATCAAAAGCAGTGGTCTGTTGATGCTGATGCGGAAAAGAGTGCCACTATTTTAGAGACTACACTTTCCAATTTAGGCTTTCGAACCAAACAAACCGTTAAGTCTGATGAGATATTAGTTTCAGCGATGCGAGGAGGGATGAACCGATTGGGTTATATCTTGACCCATTTGGCGATTATTATTATTTGTGTTGGCGGTCTGATCGATAGTAATCCGGCATTAAAATTTGCAGTGTGGACAGAAAAAGTTAAGGTTCACGATTTTGCAACTAAAACCATATCACCGAAAAGCTATTTAGCGACGGGAACAAAAGCATTTCGGGCAAGCATGATTATTGCTGAAGGTCGATCGTCTGGTACAGCACTCATCGCTATGAAAGGCGGTGCTTTATTTCAGCGCTTACCTTTTTCAATTGAAGTAAAAGATTTCCGCATGGAGCATTACAAGACAGGACAACCAAAATCGTATGAAACAGACTTGGTGATACGTGATGATTCGTCTGAACCATTAGAGACTACAATCTCCGTTAACCATCCTTTATTTTACAAAGGCTACACCATCTACCAATCCAGCTTTGAAGATGGGGGATCAGTTTTGACGCTTAATATTTGGCCTTTAAATAGTTCTGCAGGCAGCCCACCCGTTGAATTTGAAACAAATGTTTTTAAGAACAGTGATATTTCTTGGGGAGAACAAAATCTAGGTTTAGAAGTCTTATCATTCCGTTTGTTTAATATTAACCCTGATCCAACTGATGACGATCCTAATAGACAGAGGAATTTTGGCCCTAGTTTTGATTATAAATTACGCAAAGATACGGGCGAAGCATTGGAATACACAAACTATATGCTGCCTATAAAACGTAATGGACGTGAATATTATTTAAGTGGTGTGCGATCAAGCGTTGCTGAACCCTTTGGTTATCTTTATTTGCCAGTTGATATAGATGGCGGCTTGACACACTTTAGTCATTTTTTACAACGCTTACATGATGAAAATATTGTAAATGATATTGCTCATACAATGATGACTGAAACATTAGCTGAAATAAATAATCAAGATAAAAAATTAGAACAAAGTCTGCAAGAAACCTTAACGATGTTAGTGACGATGTTTGTCGAAGGTGGCTTTGCATCAGTAGGTGAGTTTATAGAAACCACCCTACCTGAAGCCGAAAAAGAAACATTAGGACCTGCTTATTTAAGCATGCTAAGAGAAATGTTATCACGCATTTATCTTGGCGGAACGTTGTATAAATATGAAACAGATGATCCAGAAAAAAATGCTAAAATTCAGCAGGCGGAGTTGTTGTTTTTTCAAGATGCAGTGGATGCGGTGAGTAGTTTATCTCAGTATGGTTCCCCCTTCTTTTTAGAACTATCAGATTATGAACATGTTGAAGCGAGTGGTCTACAAGTAACACATTCACCAGGACAGCCTATTGTTTACCTAGGTTGTGCTTTTTTAATTATGGGTGTATTCCTTTTATTTTATTTGCCACAACGTCGCTTTTGGGCAATAGTAAAAGCAAGCAGCAATGGAACGGATGTCCGATTAGCGGGGATGAGCAATCGAAACCCACGTGAGTTTGATATGTTCTTTGAGCAGATTGCAGAGCAGTTAAAAGTAGCAACGGGGAACTCTGAGCCTAAATAAGGTTCATAGAACTGTAACGAAGAGAAGAGATTATGACGAATAGCGTAAGCACAATGTATACAAACACAAGCACACCTATGACACAGTGGTCATGGCGCGGTTTAATGGCGCTAGCAGCTGTAGCATTGTTAGTTCTGTACTCGAGCGTGTTTGATAGTTATGAAATAGGTATTGTTGTTCTAACAGCGGTAGGCTTATCATTTCTAGGTCAAAACTGGTCAGGTTTCCGCCGACACCTTGTTGCTGTTGCAGTGATAAGCTTTTTTGCAATATGGTTGTATGGGCAAAATCTTGCCGCAGGCGAATCAAATTTCTTCTTAAAATATTTAATAGCAAGTCAATCTGCTTTTATGTGGATGAGCGCCTTATTTGTGATGGCGACATTTGCCTATTTTGCCGGTCTGTTTGGGCGATCACCTTTTACTGAAAAAGTAGCATCGGCACTGACATGGTCGGCGGTTACTATGGGCTTAGTCGGTTTGATGGTGCGTTGGCGTGAATCCTATCTTATTAGCCCAGATGTAGGTCATATCCCGGTTAGTAATTTATATGAAGTCTTTATTCTGTTCGCAATTATCACTGCACTATTATATTTGTATTATGAGCGCCGCTATCAAACACGTAGCTTAGGGGGCTTTGTATTATTAATTATCAGTGCCGCAGTTGTTTTTCAGCTTTGGTACACTTTTGGAAAAGGGGCTAATGAAATTCAGCCACTGGTTCCAGCTTTGCAAAGTTATTGGATGAAGATCCACGTGCCTGCCAATTTTATTGGTTATGGTTCATTTTCAATGGCGGCAATGGTGGGGGTGGCTTATTTATTAAAATCATCCCAGCTAAGCAATAATCGACAAGGGATATTTGCCACGGCATTACCTGATTTAGCGGTAATGGATGATCTAATGTATAAAGCTATTGCTTTGGGCTTTGCATTTTTCACACTGGCAACGATATTAGGCGCCTTATGGGCGGCTGAAGCATGGGGTGGTTATTGGTCTTGGGATCCGAAAGAAACATGGGCATTAATCGTTTGGCTAAATTATGCCGCTTGGTTACATATGCGAATGAGTAAAGGCTGGAGTGGTAATCCGATGGCTTGGTGGGCAGTAATTGGTTTATTTGTCACTCTATTTGCCTTCTTGGGTGTGAATATGTTTTTGTCTGGCTTGCATTCATACGGTGAATTATAAATTTGTAAATTGTTAAGAATTAAGGAAAAATGATGAAAAAAATGATGAAAGCAGCATTATTATTAGGTGCGACTTTATTACCGATTAGTGCGATGGCGATGCCGGAAGCATTTATCGCGGGTGTACATTACAAATCAACAGCTCAGTTGCTTGCTACAAGCACTGAAGATAAGGTTGAGGTAATAGAAATGTTTTCGTATGCTTGCCCGCACTGTTATCACTTAGATCCATTAGTGGAAGAGTGGAAACAAACATTGCCGGAAAATGTTGTGTTTATAGCTGTTCCTGCTATTTTTCGTGATAGCTGGTTAGAGTTGGCTAAACTTTTTTATACAGCACAAGCCACGGGTGATTTAGAAAAACTACATCCACTCATCTTCAAAGCAATTCATGAAGAAAAACGCCGAATGGTTACAGAAGACGATATGCTTGATTTTGTTGCTGACCAAGGTATTGACCGAGACAGTTTTGAAAAAATGATGAATTCATTTGCAGTAAAAGGAAAAGTCAAAAAGGCATTAATTATGAGCCAAATATCTGGTATCACAGGTGTACCAGCGATGATTGTAAATGGAAAATATATTAGTGACGCACCGATGGCGGGAGGTCAGCCAAACTTATTAGACGCGGTTGATTTTTTAGTTCTAAAAGAATCAGAGTAAACTTAACGAGACTAAGGAGCGAGAGTTGTTCTCGCTCCTTAGTCTGCTATGCAACGGTTTCGACCGCCCTCTTTAGCGCGATATAAAGCTGCATCAGCGCGCTTAAACACTTCTTCAATCGTATCATTAGGCCTGAATGTGGCAAGGCCGGCAGACGCCGTTATAGGTACGGGTTTATGTTCGTAATGGAACTTTGAGTTTTGGAGCTTTTCGCGAATTTTGTTTGCTAAGCTAAGTGCATCTTCCAATCGAGTTTCAGGGAATATTCCTACAAACTCTTCACCACCAAAACGGGCAATAAAATCAGCATTGCGCGTTTCTTGTTTAAATAGTCGAGCAACCGTTTTCAACACTTTATCACCTGCAGCATGACCATAGGTATCATTTACGCGTTTAAAAAAGTCGATATCCCACATTACCAAGCTAAGTGGTTTTTGATAACGCTGCCAGCGAACAAACTCTTTTTCGAGATCTTCATCTAATGCTTGGCGATTCCAAATTCCAGTTAAGGCATCTTTTAGTGCTAATTCTCTAGACTTAACCGCAGATTCACGCAAAAGCACACTTTCATCTTCCATGTTTTTTAAACGGTTATTAAGTTCGCGAATTTGTTTTTGTGATTGCTCAAATTGAGCACGATCAGATTGCTGATGATTTTCAAAATGTTGGTTTAGCGCGTCTAAACGATCACTCACGGTTGATTTTAATTGCTCAAGATCATCTGCTTGTTCGACGTGACCGCGGAGACCTTGCACCTCATCTTCCATTGCTTGATTAATCGCATGACGTTCTTCAAATGCTTTAACATCATTATCATTTGTTTCTCTAATATGTTCATCAAGTGATTGTAATTTAGAGGTGAGCGCTTCGAGAAATTCTTGATATTCTAATTTTTCATTAACAGCCTGCGAGCCAATTGAACTCACAATTTCGGCTATATTATTGATAATGGTTGGTAACTGTTCATCTGTAACGCCATCTTCCAGTTCATGGCGTATTTTTGTTGCTTGTTTACTTAGCTCGGTGGGGAGAGAGAAGCGTTCTAATAATTCCATAAGAACAAGGTTATTAGGCACGCCGATTTCACTGTCATTATCGTGCGAGGTATTGTCGATATCCTTCGTTTCATCAACTTCGTTATTGTCATCAGATGGTTTGTCTCGTTTAAAAAAATCGAGTCCAAAGCCTTTAGATGATTTATTAGAAACTGAATTAGTTATACAGCTATCAAGCAATGTTAAAACTTGAGGAATAAGTTGAGAAACCTTTTTCTCAGCCGTGTTCAGTTGTTTTATTAATGATTTTGATTCGGATTTAAATTGCTTGGGTATTTTTAGTGAAGTGAGTAGTTCCGCTAGAATCTTTGCGGCTACGGGACCATCACTAATATCGGCATCCATCTGAGCAATAGCTCGCTCCATCTTTTCTAGAATAAGCTCGATATCATGATGATTTTTATTACCTTTAAGCGTGTTACGTAACGATTTAAGTTGTGTATCGAGGACAGGATCGATACCGTCAGCGGCAAGCGCAAGCCGGCCTAAACTACGTTGTAGTAATTCATCGTAACGTTGCTGCTCTTCAAGTTCAGCTAATGATTTGTAATACTTCTTTTTCCATTCTTCTAATTGTTGAATAGTACTGTCATCTGCCATGACGTTGTTGATCCTTGTCCAAATTTAAACAGAAGATAAAATAGCATTCTTTTAGGGATAAAACTTTGAACCCATACCCATGTTACTTCAATCGGTATGATTTAGAGTGAAGTAACACGAGTACATTCCAATTAAGGCGAACTGTCACCGCATTTATAATGCGCCAGGTAATATTGTATTCTCTTTTTCTGCATCGGCATTTACTTCATTGTTCGCTTGTTGCTGCAATAAAATATCGTGGTATCGTCGAATATTCTGAATATAATGAACAGGCTCGCCCCCTCGTGCATAACCATGCTTAGTTTTTTCATACCATTTTCGTTTGCTTAACAAAGCTAAATGTGCCTTTACATCTGGCCATAAATCAGGATTACCACCGTCGGCTTGGGTGAGCTTGCGTGCATCTTCCACGTGACCAAGCCCGATGTTGTATGCTGCTAGTGCAATCCATGTACGATCTGGTTCGTTAATACGCTCGGGCAGTCGTTTTTTTATAGAGACTAGATATGCTGCTCCACCTTCGATACTTTGAGCGGGATCTTCTCTATCGGAAACTTTCATTAGCTTTGCTGTACTTTGGGTCAGCATCATCAATCCTTTTACGCCAGTTGGTGAAACCGCATGTCGATCCCAATGTGATTCTTGATACGATATTGCGGCTAATAAGCGCCAGTCAATACCGTATTTCTCACCCGCCTGTTGGAACATAGTTTGATATTTGGGGAGGCGAGTCAGAATTCGACGTTCTATAGCGCGTGTATCAAGATAATCAAAATGCCGAATATGACCATAATATTTTTCTTTTAAACGGCTTAAATCACCAGACTCATCCATTTGATCAAAAAATGTTGCCATCTCATTTGCGAGGCTACCATCTTCTGAAAAAGGCATCGCCCAAGCAAGTGGTTGCGGATCAGAAAGATTAAAGGCAACGCGCAGTTCAGGGAACTTGATTTGATTTGCTGCCACTTCGTTTGAATCGGCAACGGTATAGTCAATCAACTCTAACTGTACAAGCTCTAATAAACCACTGCTATCAAGCTCAGTGTTTTCTGTCCATGTCAGCGAGGGGATTTCTTGTTGATGTGATTTGAGTTTCTCAACATGACTACTGGCAGCCACCACCTCTAATTGGCCTTCATTCAAATCAGTTAGGTTTTTTGGTTTTTTATTACCTAAGCGGTAAACAAGTTGTTGTATTACTTTATCGTAGGATGGACCAAAACGAATATTATCTTGTCGATCAGGTGTGATGGTTAGTCCAGCAGCAGCAATATCTGCTTTTCCTTCCTCAATAAGGTGAAGCATATCACCCAAATTATCGGGCACAATGATTTTAAGTTTTACGTTCAGTTGCTCGGAAAACTTCTTAACTAGTTCATATTCAAAACCAGCAAGCTCCCCATTTTTTGCATCTTTCACATAATAAGTTGTAGGACCATAACGTGTGAGTACGCGTAATTCACCGCGCTCACGGATTTCTTCTAGATGTGGGACCGCTTCACCACAAGCAACAAGAAAGCCTAAGAAAATAAGTAGTAAACTAATAAACTTCAAACAGGGCTCCTCAAAGTATTTGAATAATGATTATGCCTTATATTGACTGTTTTGAATGGTTTTAGTTTTAGAACGGGTAGATCGCATTGTTTTTATTGGAATTTTTCCTAGATAGATTATATACCCGTGACCAATGAACTTGCAGATTTCTAGTCCCCATCCTGATTGCGCTAGCGGTGTTATATTCTTGAGCAATAGAGCGACTATTACATCAATAATATGCCTTGCTATCACAACCATTATGCGCACTATAAACATGCATGTTCAATGATAACGGGTATAATTGTCTCTTTTACTATATTTTCAATATATAAATTAGATGAATACACCTGAGTTACTTTTACCTGCTGGTAGTTTGCAACACATGCGTTATGCTTATGCCTTTGGTGCAGATGCTGTTTATGCTGGCCAACCTCGATATAGCCTGCGAGTACGCAATAATGATTTCCATAAACTACCCGTTCTGGCACAGGGCATTGAAGAAGCGCATGCACTAGGAAAGCAATTTTTTGTAGCTAGCAATTTGATGCCACATAATGTCAAAATCAAAACCTATATGGCAGATATGGAGCCAGTTATCGCGATGAAACCAGATGCATTAATCATGGCGGATCCTGGTTTGATTATGATGGTACGTGAACGCTGGCCAGAGATGCCTATTCATTTGTCTGTTCAAGCGAATACGGTGAATTATCAGGCAGTAAAATTTTGGCAATCAGTTGGGGTAACTAGGGTGATCTTGTCTCGTGAATTATCACTAGATGAGATTGAGGAGATTCGCCAACAATGTCCAGAAATGGAGATAGAAGTCTTTGTTCATGGTGCGCTTTGTATCGCTTATTCAGGCCGCTGTTTATTATCGGGCTATTTTAATCATCGTGATCCCAATCAAGGTTCATGCACCAACTCATGTCGTTGGGATTATAAAACCCATGCCAGTGATGGCAATGATGATTCACCACAAAAAATTGATTTTAAGGCTTTTGATGCAATGAATCAGGGAAGTGGGTTATCGGATTGTGGTAGCCAAGAACGACATCCACTAGCGGATAATATCTATTTAATTGAAGAAGGTAATCGCCCCGGTGAGTTGATGCCTATTTTTGAAGATGAACATGGTACCTATATCATGAATTCAAAGGATCTTCGTGCCATTCAACATATAGAACGTTTAGTGAATATTGGCGTGGATTCACTAAAAATAGAAGGGCGAACTAAATCAATTTATTATGTGGCCCGCACAGCACAACTCTATCGCCGAGCAATAGATGATGCCATGGCAGGCAGACAGTTTGATCCAACATTAATTGGTAAGCTAGATAATCTAGCAAATCGAGGTTATACCGATGGCTTTTATCAGCGCCACCCGACACAAGAACAACAAAATTATATAGTGGGTTATTCAAGCAGTGATCGTCAACAATATGTGGGTGAAGTAGTCGGCTTTGACACTGAATCACAATGCTTGATGATTGATGTTAAAAATAAATTCTCTATTGGTGATAAGCTTGAACTGATTCTGCCAGAGGGTAATATTGAATTAACACTGGAAACATTATTCAATAACGATAATGAAAATATTGATGTGGCGCCAGGTAGTGGACATCAAGTAAAAATACCCTTCGTAGGCAAGGTGTCACAACAAGGATTATTGGCAAAACATTTATAACATCCAGCCACCCCCCCCCCCCCCCAGAATTGGGGGTAGAAGACTTTGTCTTGGCGAGTATAATTGTGATGTAGTTAACAATTAATAGGAGAAAAATATATGTTTAAAAAATCAATAATGGCATTGGCCTTACTGACAACAGCCAATTTGGCCAATGCATCTAGTTTTGTAGTCGATCAACATAATGACTCGGCGACTCCTTTTCAAGGATACACCAGTGCATCTGGTTTTGCTGGCCAGTCATTTTCACCGACAGCTAACACCTTAGACCATATTGAATTACAATTAAATGCACAAACTTCTACAGAGGCTGTAGTACATGTAGATCTTTATGATGTGGTTGGGGGGACAAACTTAGGGACAAGTAATAGTCTCTCATTTACTGGGCCGACTATTGAGCTTGCACACTTTGAGTTTTCTTTAATCGATATTAGCGCCTATTCATCATTGTTTATACAAGTTGTTGCTGAATCAGGGACCTTTGGAGCCTTTTTAGCAGGTGGATTTGGTGCTAATAGTTATCTTGGTGGTCAGGCATACGCTCATACGATCGCTGCAACCGGTTTCCGGGTAGACGATGATTTATGGTTTAGAACTGGTGTTTCTGAAGTGCCTGTGCCAGCAGCTCTTGTGATGTTTGCACCCGCACTTTTTGGCTTTTTGGGTTTTAGACGTAAAGCACGAGCTTAATTAACTAGTTGGTAGAAAAGCAGCTTCTATAATTGGAAGCTGCTTTTTTTGTATTTTTTTAAATACAATGTTTTGAAATAACTAATAAGTACTAATTTTAGTAGTGATAACTTGCTGAGCCGTGGCCGACTTAATAGTGCATTGTCATCCTGCAACATTAATTTATTTAATGTTGTAATACCCGCCAAGGTCATAGCTCTTACTTCCCAGCCCATTCGGCCTGATAGATGTGAACCTAGTTCTGCACCATAGGCCATAATTAGCTCAGTGCGTTGGTATAGACTGCGAATGAGTGGGGCAATTTTCTGACTATCGGGGTTAATTAAATCACTGTCTTTTAATCCTGCCGCTGTCAGTTCGTCTTGTGGAATATAGATACGATCAGATTCAGTGTAATCTTGTACGATATCTTGATAGAAGTTAATCAACTGTAATGCTGTGCAAACGGCATCTGATTGTTTAAGTTGTTCATCGCTGGTTTGGCCGACCAAGTGTAATAATAAGCGGCCGACTGGATTGGCTGAACGTTTACAATAATCCAATACCTCATCAAAATTAGCATAACGACTTTTAATTACATCTTGTTTAAAGGCATCAAGCAAATCTTCAAATAGTTTAATCGGTAATTGGTATTGAAGAATGACATCGGCTAAGGCAATAAAGATGGGGTTATCACCTTGATAGTGTTTTTCCTTAATAGCCAGAAGTGCAATATTGAATTCTTCTAATTGTTCTAGCCGTTGTTGTTGTGATGCATCACCTTCATCGGCAAAATTATCGGCTGTTCTAGCAAAGGCGTAAATAACACTAATAGGTCGTCGTAATTTTTTAGGTAGAAGTACCGATGCCACAGGAAAATTTTCATAATGACTTTTGGCCAGTCTTTGGCAAAATTGATAAGCGTGCTCTAACTCTAACTTAGGCTCAGACATCTGACTCTTCTTTTACATTGCGTATTTGAGTGTCTATTTCAGGGATAGAATCGATTTCCTCTTTTGCTCTGATCCCCATGTCCAGAAAACGTTTACCACTTGGGATGACGTGTCGCTCTAAGGAGCCAACTGTTTTATTAAAACTATCTACAGTAGTGTTTAAGCTGGTGCCAAGTTTGGCTAAATGGCTGGTAAAAACATTTAAACGTTTATAGAGGCTTTCGCCCAACTCTCGAATCTCGATTGCATTATCAGCTAAGGCTTGTTGTTTCCAGCCATAAGATATCGTTCTCAGTAGCGCGATGAAATTGGTCGGCGTCGCTAAGATAATATTTTGTTGAATGGCATCTTCAAGTAGCTTTGGATCAAGTTCTAAAGCAGCCGAGAGAAAATGTTCTCCAGGAATAAAGAGCACTACAAATTCGGGCGATTGTGAAAATTCAGCCCAATAGTTTTTTGAAGCTAACTCTTTTACCCGTTGGCGGATAATTTGAGCGTGGCGTTTTAATTCTTTTGTACGCACCGCATTTTCAGTTGCTTGCATCGCCGATAAATACGCATCCAGCGGCGTTTTTGCATCGACAATAATTTCTCGATTTTCTGGTAAACGAACAATCATATCAGGGCGAATACTGCCCGATTCAGTTACCGTATGTGTTTGTTCAAAAAAGTCACAATGTGCCACCATGCCACTGAGTTCCGCTAGGCGACGTAAGGTCATTTCGCCCCATTGACCTCGCACTTCAGGGCGACGCAGTGCCTGCACTAAGTTTTGTGTTTCTTGTTGTAAACTTTGCTGACCTTGTGACATTTGTTCGATAGTGCTGCGAAGGTTGCCGTATGATTCTTTACGCTCTTTTTCGATTTCGTGAATTTGTTTAGATGTATTTAACAAAGCATCATTAATCGGTTTAATTAATTGCTCAATTGCTTTTTCACGGCTTTGTAATTCAGCGTTAGCCTCACTTTGATGGCGTTTGAGATTTTCTTCAGCTAATTTCAAGAAGCTATTATTATTGCGGCTTAATGCTTCGTTTGATAATTGATTAAAGGTATTGGCAAGCTGACTATGAGTGAGATCAATAATTTCATCAAAACGGTCAATGGCTTGTTTTTCCAGTGATAATTTCATAGCGAGCTCAGTATTTGCTGTTGCCAACTTCCTAATTTTTCGTCCACGAATAAAAAATACAATGAGTGCACCGATTAAGGCGCTGGCAATTAATAAAATAATCAGTCCGTTTTGTTGTTGGGCGAACTGTTGAATTGAGGTGAAATCTAAATCCATTGCAATATATCACGCGGGTGGTTAATGCTGGCATCGGCATGCCATTTCTCTGGTCGATCTTGCTCACTTAAATAACCGTAAAGTGCCGCAACTGTTCGCATATGGGCATTTTTTCCTGCCTCAATATCTCGGGCGGCATCGCCGATATAAATACATTGTTTAGGCGAAAGATTGATCACTTTACAAGCATGCAACATGGGCGCGGGATGAGGCTTGCTATGCGGGGTGGTGTCAGCACTAACAACGCAGGCAGCGCGATGAGTGAGGTTCAGTTTATCGACTAACGGATCGGTTAAGAAAGCCGGTTTATTAGTGATAATACCCCACGTGATCTCAGCCTGTTCTAGGGCTGTTAGAACCTCTTCCATGCCTTCAAAAAGGCATGTTTCTCTGGCGATATTATCTTGATACAGTTGTAAGAATCGCTGTTGAAGAGATGGGTAATCATCATGATTAGTTGAAATATCGAACCCCAAACCTAATAAACCAGCACTACCGTGGCTGGCGACGGGACGAATCATGTCATAAGGCAGCGCTTCAAGTCCTTCTTGTTCCATTAAGCGAGTGAGTGCGAAGGCGAGATCAGGCGCGGTATCAACGAGGGTGCCATCAAGATCAAATAAAATAGCAGAAAATGGTTGCATATTTTTATCCATAATACTTCAAAGTAAGGAGCTTACGGCTTCGTCATTCCGGCAGGCTGTTAGCCGGAATCTGAATATAAACAAGACTCCCGCTAAGCGCATGCGGGAGTGACGGTGTTTTTGCATAGCCCCTAAATTTATTCCAGACATATTTGTCATTAATCTAAAGCTTTGCGGCAATACATTAAATAATTCACTTTTACATCATCGCCTAATTTAAATGCCTTGCTGATGGGGTTATAGGTCATCCCCGTAATGTCTTGCACATCTAAACCGGCTTGACGACACCAAGCCGCCATTTCAGAGGGGCGAATAAAACGTTTGTAGTCATGCGTGCCTTTAGGCAACATTTTCATAATATATTCGGCGCCGAGCACAGCCAGTAAATAGGCTTTAGGGTGACGATTTAAAGTTGAAAAAAACAGATCGCCACCGGGCTTAACTAGATCTGAACAAGCTTGAATAATGGAAACGGGATCAGGCACATGCTCCAACATTTCCATGCAAGTAACCACATCATATTGGCCCGTAGATTGCTCTGCTTTTTGTTCGGCCGTTATTTGTTGGTAATCAATAATTAATTCTGCTTCTAGTGCGTGTAATTTAGCAATATCTAGTGGCATCTTACCCATATCAATACCGGTTACATGAGCGCCACTTTTGGCGAGCGCTTCTGATAAAATTCCACCACCACAGCCGACATCAATAACGTGTTTATCATTAAGCTGACAACGTTGTTCGATATAGCCTAAACGAATGGGATTCAGGTCATGTAGTGGTTTCGATTCGCCTTCAGTATCCCACCAACTGGTCGCTAAAGCCTCAAATTTAGCTACTTCTGCAGGATCGACGTTTGCTTGTGTTGTCATGAATCTGTCTGCCTTATTTTAGCTGCCCAATCTTGGGTGTTTTGGATTATCTTTGTTTGGTTTAGAGTTGTTAATTGTCGATCTTTTAAGAGTTGTTTGCCATCGACCCACACATCAGTCACTTGATTTCGCCCCGTGGCATAAACCAATTGAGAAACTACGTCATAACAAGGCTGAGATTCAATATCACTGAAATCAACGGCGATAATATCGGCTGATTTTCCTTTTTCAAGTGAGCCGGTTTTATTTTCTAGGCCGAGCGCTTTAGCACCATTAATCGTAGCCATTTCCAAGGCTTCATGTGCAGGAATCGCACTGGCATCTTGTGCCACAGCTTTAGCAAGTAACGCCGCTTGGCGAATTTCACCAAACATATCTAAGTCATTATTTGATGCCGCACCATCAGTGCCTAGCGTGATATTAATGCCTTGTTGATCTAATTTGGCAACTGGGCAAAAACCACTGGCTAGTTTTAAGTTTGATTCAGGGCAATGAGCAATATGAACGCCGGCATCAGCACACCAAGCAATTTCTTGTTCAGTAAGTTGTGTCATGTGTACGGCAATAAGACGAGGAGACAAAAGACCAAGCGCTTTTAATCGCTCTAAAGGCCTAACGCCTATTTGTTCGACACTTTGTGTTGTTTCGCCAGCCGTTTCATGAATATGCATCGTGATAGGCACATCGAGCTCTTCGGCATTCATGATGATTCTTTCTAAAGCATTGTCAGATACGGTGTAAGGCGCGTGTGGAGCATAGTGCGTTGTAATGCGTGAATGATGACGGTAATGGTCGTGTAATTGCTGACCTTTGTGCAAATATTCTTCAACATTAGCAGCCCAAGCACTGGGGAAATCAATCACAATCATGCCAAGACTGGCCCGGATACCACTTTGATCGACTACACGTGCCGTCGCCTCTGGGAAAAAATACATATCATTAAAACAGGTCGTTCCACCCCGAATCATCTCAGCAATGGCTAGTTCTGAACCGGCCTCAACAAAGGCATCACTGACCCATTGTTTTTCAGCAGGCCAAATGTGGTCATTCAGCCATGTCATCAGCGGTAAATCATCGGCAAGGCCGCGTAATAACGACATCGCCGCATGAGTATGATTATTAATAAGCCCGGGCATAATGCAATGATCATCGAATGTTTGTGTGGTGGTTGCCGTATATTTTACCTTCACTTTATCTTGAGGAAGCAAGGCTAGAATTTGCCCATCTTCTATTACCACAGAATGATGTTCTAAAACGGATTGCTTCGCATCAACTGGAACTATCCAACGTGCATGTATAATAAGATCAACGTGTATCATGGTTATGGATTATACCTGTTAATAATAGGAAAAAGTATGGATTCAATTCAACCGATAGATTGGCGCGATAATACGCTTTTTTTATTGGATCAGAGAGTGTTGCCGAATCAACAAAACTGGGTGCAATATCAACACGCAGCTGATATTGCCAATGCCATTTCCAATATGGTTGTGCGTGGTGCACCTGCTATTGGAATTACTGCTGCTTATGCTGTTGTGCTGGCGGCGAGGGATGCATGGAATAATAAAGGTAAAGGGTGGAAAAAGGCCATGGTTGAACCTTTAGCATTATTAGCCAAATCTCGTCCCACGGCTGTGAATTTGCATTGGGCAATTGAACGGATGACCATCTGCTATCTCGATTTAGACAATGAACAATCACCCGAAAGTGCATTGCTACTAGAAGCAAAACACATTCATAATGAAGATGTTACGGCTAATCATAAGATGGGGAAATTGGGTGCAGATCTGATTGATGATAACAGCATGGTGATCACACACTGCAATGCCGGCGCATTAGCGACGGGCGGTTTTGGCACGGCATTGGGCGTGATCCGGCAAGGGTTTGTTGAGGGTAAAATAAAACATGTTTATGCAGATGAAACCCGACCTTGGTTGCAGGGTGCACGATTAACAGCGTGGGAATTGCAACAAGATAATATTCCTGTGACATTGCAAGCTGATGGTGCGGCGGCGGCATTAATGGCGACAGGTGTTGTGGACTGGATCATTGTCGGAGCAGATCGCATCACTGCCAATGGCGATGTTGCCAATAAAATTGGTACTTATATGCTAGCAATCTTAGCGAAATATCATAATGTGAAAATGATGGTGGTTGCGCCGACATCTACAATAGATTGGGAATTACATGATGGTGATGAAATTCCAATTGAACAGCGTTCAGAGCAAGAAGTCACTGAAATTAATGGTCATCAAATTGCCCCTGAAGGTGTACCAGCACTGAACCCTGCATTTGATGTGACGCCAGCTAGTTTAATTGATGCCATTGTCACCGAAGCTGGTGTAGTATTATCACCATCATTAAAAAACATGAGGACATTAAAATGACAAAAACAGCATTAGTTACCGGCAGTAACCGTGGTATCGGACTAGAAATGTGCACGCAATTAAAACAGCGTGGTTTTAAAGTTATCGCTACCTGCCGAAAAGCATCGCCAGCATTGAATGATTTAGGTGTTGAAGTGATTGAAAATGTCGAAGTTAGCGATCCTAAAAGTTTGGCAACATTAGTAGATACATTAGCAGGGCGACAAATTGACTGGCTCATTAATAATGCCGGCATCGCCGATGGTATTGCTATGGATGAGCTTAATGAGCAGACCATTGCCAGTTGCAAACGTATGTATGAAGTGAACAGCTTAGGGCCATTATTGACAACGCAAGCCTTAGTCGGCAATTTAACTGAAGGCAGCAAGGTCGGTATTATCACTAGCAGAATGGGTTCGATCGATGATAATGATTCGGGTGGTAGCTACGGTTATCGTATGTCGAAAGCAGCAGTCAATGCCGCAGGTAAATCATTGTCTATTGATTTAAAACCTAAAGGTATCGCCGTTGCGATTTTGCATCCGGGTTGGGTAAGAACTGATATGACAGGACATAATGGTTTAATTGATACCGATGAATCTGCATCGGGCTTATTACAGCGTATGGAAGAGTTAACGCTAGAAACGAGCGGGTCATTTTGGCATACCAATGGTGACTTGCTACCTTGGTAAGTTATCCTAAACTATCGAAAGAACAGCAGATTACATTGCCCGAACTGATTCGCGCAACACCCTTGCCATCGCTTTATGATGATAGCACCCATCAGCTATGGGACTGCGAGACTAAACAAGGTGATCTGATATTAAAAGTTTGCAATAAGAGGAATGTGAAGCAGTCAAGCTTTTGGCAAGGCATGAACACTTTGTTTGCTGTTGATTTGACAAAGCAATTGGGTGAATTTCAATCGGTCTATACTAAAGTAGCTAAATTTGGTTTGCTAAACATTCCTGACTATATTGCTTCAAGTTCTATTGCAGAAAAAGGTCCAGCATTTATTGCCTGTAAAAAACTGGCGGGTTCGATGGTGATGCCTACAGATATCAATAAGGGGATGGTAAGACAACTAGCCGGACATATTGCCGTGTTGCATCAACATCAGCAAAAGAGTTGGGGGCAAATCAGTCATCCTAAATTTGATGCAATACAGTGGCCAAGTCGTTTGCAAAACAGTTTAATTCAGTTGGCAAAAGATAATCATGCTATTCCAATTAAGTTATTAGATGAAGTCGTGGAGCAAGCAGGAAAGATAAAGGTGGAGAATTTTGTGCCAGTGATGGTTGATTTACGTTGGGATCAATTTTTACAACAAGATGGAATAATAAATGCACTGGTAGATTTAGATGCCTTTGTTTTTGCTCCTAGAGAACTAGAATGGGTTCTATTAGAGTATTTACTCGATCAACAGCAAATGAGTGAGTTTTGTAAAGCGTACCAACAAATAGTAACAGCTCCTGATTTATCTCAGGTAAGAAAACCGTACCGTTTATTATTATTTCTAATGAATGTATTAGGTGCAAAGAGTATTGAACAATGGATGTTGTCGCCCGAATTATGTGATAATCATCAGTGACAGGGCTTTTTTTAGTGCTAAGAAAAATAAGGAGTATCTTTGTATGTCTATTTTCTCATGGTTATTTGGAAAAAAGGATGAGGTACAGCAGGAAACGATTATAGAGCCGACTACGGGCAATAATCCAATACGATTTCGTCCTGAATTGGTTGAAAAGTTAATTAATGATCATCGTGAAATTGTCGTTATTTACAGTGAAATGAATGATCTATTTGCTAAAAAAGATTATGGTCAAATTGGGCTTAAGGTTAATGAATTTAAAAGGAAACTACAGGGACATGTTATTGTCGAAAACGTCCAGTTTTATACCTATCTTGAAAATAAACTCCGTCACGACCCAACAAATCTAGAATTTATTCGTGATGTACGTAAGGAAATGAATGGTATCGCGCATGCGGTCGTTCAATTTGCACGCAAATATGAAAAAGTTGGATTTAGCGCCCAAGTCATTGAAGAGTTTTCCAAGGATCTAGCCGGAATAGGTGACGTCTTGACCCAGCGAGTAGAAATGGAAGAATCACAACTTTATAGTTTGTATGAGCAATAAAACTAGTATTGTCGATAACGTTTTTGCCAGCTGATAAACCCTATTATCGCTAAAACAAAATATAAACTGAACATAACCACGGTGGCATAAAAGCCATTTTGAACATACAACACAATAGCCGCGGAGTTGATAACAATCCAGTAAAGCCAATTTTGTAGTACTTTTTTAGCCATCAACCAAGTGTTCATCACTGAAAACACCGTGACCCCAGCATCGAGATAGGGGCTTTTTGATAGTTGATAATAACTAAGATAGATACCTACCGCAATGGTTAAAAAAGCACCCAAAATTATAAATTCTATTTGTGACAGTAACGACCAGCTGGTGATGGCTAAATTATCTTCTACATTGCCGTGTTTTTTCCAAAGCAGATAACCATAGACTGCCATGCCCATATAATAGAAATTGAGCAGGGCTTGCATGGGAAGTTGGCCTTCCCAAAATAGAATGGTGTAGATGACTGTGCTGACAAAGGCAAAAGGCCAGCACCATTGTGATTCGCGTGCGGCCAAAATGACATAGGCAATGCCAAGGGCAGCTGCAAAGCTCTCCCAGCCAGACATGGCTGAGAGGGCATTGATAATAGTATTAAACAAATCAGAGTTAAACATCGACCACATCAGCGCGATCGCTACCCACCATTTTCAAGACAAAGACCGATTCAGGTATAGCATCGAATACAGCTTCGATTTCATCATCTAAACAATCCATCACATCGTGGTATTCACCGAATACTTGGGTGCTTAGGCTGTTTCTTTTAACGATAAGATTCGGGTTGTTCTCTAGCTTAAGAATAAACGTCAAAATGGGTTCAACGTAATTTTCATTTAATGGGTATAGGCTTATATCTACTGAAATTCTCATGGATTGTCCTTTTTTAATCTGCCCCCCCTAGCAAGGGAAGGATAATAAGTTGAATGATCAATAATCGTAGCTTACAGATAAGCCGATAATACGCGGCTCGCCTTTTTGAACATAAGTTTCCGTTGTGTAACCATTGCCCGGGTTATTACCAAAGCTGCCAAATCCACGAACGGCATACTCTTTATCAAATAGATTTCTACCCCATAGATTAATTCTCCATGACTTTATTGCGTATTCAATGCTGGCATTGACTAAGGCATAAGAATTTGATTTAGCATTGTGGCGGTTAGAAAAATAAAATTCATCTTTACCTTCGATATTAGCTCGTGCTGTCCAGTTTTGACCAATATAGACTTCTGTACCCGCTGCAAATTGGTAATTAGGTGCGTGGGCTTGCCGACGACCATTTACATCAAGAGAACCTGGTTTTGGATTGTCAAATTCATCGAATGTGGCACGTAATAAACCGACATTGGCAAATAAACGCCAATCTGAATTCACTAGCCAATCGACCTCTGCTTCTAGACCGATATTTTTACCTTTAGCCGCATTGCTTAAATAATCAACAAACTCGGTACTGAGATCAGGACGAACCGTTAATAGTGAACTTTTAACTTGCTGGTCTTTACGCTTGGCATAAAAGACAGATAGGTTTGTTTTTAACGCACCATCAAGCCAGAGAGATTTTATTCCTGCTTCTAAGTTCCACAGATATTCTGTATCAAAATCACGCGCATTGGTGGGCAATGTGCCATCAGTATTTACGCCACCGGCTTTATAGCCACGCGATAAACTGGTGTAAAGCATTTGGTCATTATTAACCTGATAATTGAAACCTAGTTTTCCACCATAAAGTGTTTCATCAGAATCAATATTAAGGTTTTCAGAATCTTTATAATCTGCATTCCAATACTCAATACGTAAGCCAGTAATCATCGTTAACTTATCTGATAAACCAGTATCTAACTGACCAAATAAGGCGGTGTTTTTAGTGTCGTATGAGCTAGTGAATACTGATGATAAATAGGTGTAATTACGCTCTAAGTCTTCATCTTGTTGTGCATGGTATACACCCACCAACCAGTCTGTAGAATTATTAAAAATACGACCCTCTTTATTAGAGAGCAAGCGGAACTCAATAGAATTATTATCTCGGTCACGCTTATATTCATCAAATGAGCTATATGGAAAAAGGCTTGCATCAAATTGACCATTGTATGACCAATCTTCATCATAGCTATACTCAAGATCAGATTTAGAATGGGTCGCTATACTTTCAAGTCGAATAGCGGTTGAAATATCCCAATCAGTCCGCAGTGAGAAGGCATTGGTCTTTTGTGCATCTGTGCCCGGTTCGTCTGATAGTGTGTTTCTGCTATTGTCGAAGGTAAAGGCATCGTATCTATTATCTATATTAAGGTGAAGATATTTTAAGGATACCGTTAAGTTATCAGAGGCTAGCCACTTTAAGCTGGTTCTAATGGTTGTTTCATCACGATTATTGGTGTTGTCACGATGAAGGTATTTATTTTTAATGTAACCATCAGATTTATTGCTGTGTAATGCGATACGTCCTAAAAGTGTGTTATCGATAAGTGGACCACCCACAGCAAGACCAATACTACGCGTGTCATATTTTGCAAGTGTTGATTCAAAATGAATATCAAGATCATTGGTGGGCTCTTTGCTTTGTAGGTTAATTACACCTGCAAGAGCATTGGCACCAAAACGTGTACCTTGAGGGCCACGTAAAATTTCAATATGGTCAATATCAAATAAGGTTGCTGAGCCACCACTGCGGCTAAAATCCATATCATCAATGATCAGACCAACCGAAGGGTTGAGTGGCGATTTAAATTGGCTGCGTTCGCCCATACCACGAATTTGAAAATAATGTGCACGTGAGCCACCATTAGACATATTTACATTGGGTGCCATATTTAATACATCTTCAATATGTTGGGCTGAACGTGCCTGAATAGCATCTTCGTCAATACGAGTAATGCTGGTAGGTGTTTTTTGAATTTCAGACGGACGGAAGTCTGAATTAACGACAATGGGCTCAAATGTGGCCGTATCATTTGCAAATGCATTTGCTGAAAGTAATGCTGCAAGAACAGCAGGTATAGATTTTAACTTCATGAGTATCCTTTTTAATATATAAAAAGGACAGGGGATAACGTGTTAGCGCTTGTAAAGGAGCATGTATGTTTCACCGCCTGTCCCTACGCCAGTATTAACTGGATCAGGTTCATAGGGTTCTTTCTTAATTAGAAAGTCTCAGGCAACTTTATATTGGCGCCACCCCTAGGCTTGAATTTGATGTGAATCTTATCAAATTCAGGTGAAATTATACGGTAAAGAGGTGTTTTTAGCTAGCTAAACTTGTGGTGTCGGTGAAAACTTGGATCCAGTTTTCATGTGTTTCAGAGAACTCTACAGATATATGAAATAAATCAGCATTCTTTTTATCAAACTTACACCGAACTATTTTGCCCTCTGCAATGAGAGGCTCAATATTTTCTTCATAGGTATCAAGTACAATTTTAATGTGATCGTCTAATTTGGCAGCATAGTCGGTGGTGATATAAATACCATTACTACACAGGTTCTGACTAGTACCTTGGTGTGTTAAGTCGTCGTTATTATCAATTGTAAATGTGATCAATGTTTCTATCGGGATCCGTATACAGTGACGTCTTTCGTCGACATTATTTTCAGACATTGTAAAATTCTCTAAAATTCTTTTGATCGTCTATTCACACTACGCAACTATAAAAATATCAACAAGGAACTAATCGACTATTTTTGAGAAACTATTTTATGCTTGCTCGGCACTGGGGGCAGACGCGAAGTTGGCTGTTTAATCGCTTGGTCGGTACTTTATTTCCGGTGTTGTCATAACAGCTTGGGCAGAAAAAACCTTTTTGATCAGAAAAAATATAACAACCAGATTTTATTTCCGGTTTGGAATGAGCAGAATTCGGTGGTGTTTCTTTGGTGAGTTGCTCTGCAAAAACGGTGATATTGTCTAATTCTTTTGAGATAGAATTTAATAAATCTGTATGTTTATCATCGTTTGAAAGTTTTTCTAAAAGCAGTTTTACTTGCTCAACTGAAGCAAAAATAGTCATGGGCTCTTCCTAAGAGATGGCATGTTCAACCACTTTTTGTGTTAATTGTGGTGCTAAGAATTCAATAAAGGCATAGCTATAGCCACGAAGATAGCTGCCGCGTTTTATGCCTAAATGTGTGGTGCTGGCTTTGAATAAATGATTGGCATTGAGGGCTTTTAGCGGTGCATCCTTGGTTTCATCAAATGCCATGCTGGCAATAATACCAATGCCTAGTCCAACTTCAACATAGGTTTTTATTACATCAGCATCGGTTGCCGTGAACACAACATTAGGATGTAAACCACGTTTGATAAAGGCTTGATCTTGTTGCTCGCGACCTGTGAACCCCATTACATAGGTCAATATTGGGTATTGAGAAATTGACTCAAGCGTGAGCTTTTTCTCTAATAATAAGGGGTGGTCAGGAGTGACAACAATTGATCTATTCCAATCATAGCAAGGTAGAATGGCTAAAGAGTCAAATTTAGATAAACCTTCGGTTGCAATGGCAATATCGACGCGGCCAGTGGCGACCATTTCAGCAATTTCAGTCGGTGTGCCTTGCACCATATTTAAATGAACATTGGGATAATGCTCAGAGAACTTTTTGATCGCTTTGGGAAGAGCGTAGCGTGCTTGTGTATGTGTTGTGGCAATAGAGAGCGTTCCTAGTTGATCATTTTTACTATCCGCGGCAAGCTGGCGAATATTCTCAACATCAAGCAAAACACGATCGGCCATCTCAACAACACTCTTACCAACAGCCGTTAAACCTGTAAGGCGCTTGCCATGGCGTTCAAATATTTGTAATCCCAATTCATCTTCGAGCTGTTGTACTTGATTGCTTACCCCAGGTTGTGAGGCATGCAACGCGTTGGCGGCGGCAGAAACACTCAAACCACGACGAGAAATTTCACGTACATATTTTAATTGTTGTAACTTCATATCCTGCCCTCGATATCGTATATACGATTTAATTATAACAATAGTTAATAATATTCATTGATAGAATATAATTAACTGATAAAATTGTCACCTTTTTAGAATATTAAAAGATAATAATTAACGTGGAATGGGGATATACATTAGCAGGGTTATTTGTCGGCATCATGGTCGGAATGACCGGTGTGGGCGGCGGATCGCTGATGACACCTATCTTGATTTTTGGTTTCTCAGTACAGCCCGCAATCGCCGTAGGAACGGATCTATTATTCGCAGCAATAACAAAGTCGGGCGGTATCTGGGCGTATTGGCGTCATGGTGTAATTAACTGGACGGTTGTAAAACGACTTGCAACAGGTAGTGTTCCTGCATCATTGCTCACGTTATATTTTTTAAATAAAACAGGGGTGAGTGAGGGGCAACATAGTGAACTCATCACCTCCGCATTAGGTGTGGCATTAATTTTAACGTCTAGCGCCTTATTATTAAAAGGCACGATTACTAATATTTTACATGCGCGAGCGGGTCACCCAGTGGTCAGTGCTTTATATCGTGTGCGTCAAGATGAAAGCCATAAAGCGGTAGCTACGGTTGCAACTGGCGCCTTTTTAGGTGTAATGGTCACCATGTCATCAGTAGGGGCGGGGGCCTTGGGTGCGGTGACTTTGTTATTTCTATACCCTAAGATGAAGGGCGTGGAGATTGTCGCCACTGATATTGCACATGCTGTGCCGTTAACAGCGATTGCAGGCTTGGGGCATTCAGCCGTGGGCACGGTAGATTGGTCTTTATTATCATTTTTAGTGATAGGGTCATTGCCTGGCATTTATATTGGGAGCCATTTGGGTGTGAAAATTCCTGATACAGTGATGAGGCCATTATTAGCCGTATTATTATTAGGTGTGGGTGTGAAATGTCTGATCTGATTGAAACGCTGAACTTAACTTTATACGGTTGCCCATTGCATTATATTAAAGCAAGGGAAGCCCTTAGCGACATGGCGATTGGCCAAGAAATTGAACTTGAAGTTAATAATGGTGATGCTGTTGATGAAGTATTAACTAGCCTACGTCACGATGGCCAACTGTGTGAAGTTACGTCAGAACAAACACTGACATCAACGATTAAAGTAGTGAAACAATCATGACTGAAATTAATGAAAAACTAGCGGTTAAGATAGAAGCAGTAAAAAAGGTATTGAACGATATTGTTGCGGGATATGATCCTGCAACCTTGGCATCGAGCTATGGTGCTGAAGATATGGTGCTGATGGATTTGATTTGTAAACACGCACCTAAAATTGAAATCTTTACGCTTGATACGGGGCGCTTGCCAAAAGAAACCTATGATGTGATGCAGCAAGCTAAATCACATTATAATGTGGATGTTCAAGTGTATTTCCCTGATGCTACGGATGTGGAAGAGTATGTGACAAATAATGGGCCTAATGCTTTTTATGAGAGCGTTGACTTACGCAAACAGTGTTGTGGTATCCGTAAAGTGAAGCCCTTGAAACGTGCTTTAGATGGCAAAAAAGCGTGGCTGACTGGTATGCGACGTTCACAAGCAGTGACGCGCAGTGAATTGCCTGTTTCTGAATATGATGAAACATTTGGTTTACAGAAGTTTAGCCCACTGACCGATTGGTCAAATGGTGATGTTTGGGCCTATATAAAAGCCTTCGATGTGCCTTATAATAAATTACATGATCGCGGCGTTGCCAGTATTGGCTGTGCTCCGTGTACACGAGCAATAACTGCCGGTGAAGATATTCGTGCAGGTCGCTGGTGGTGGGAAAATCCAGAATCAAAAGAGTGTGGGCTTCATGTGAAAGCCTCAAAGATTTAAAATGTCATTCCCGCCTATTTTAGGCGGGAATCCATAAAGCTTAACAAGATTCCCGATAAGCTTGTACTCAGCTCGACTGGGTAAGAATTCGGGAATGACGGAATTTATTTTAGAGTAGAAATATGACTAAAAAACTAACCCATCTGCAACAATTAGAAGCAGAAAGTATTCATATCATGCGTGAAGTAGCCGCGGAATTTGATAATCCAGTGATGCTCTATTCCGTAGGCAAAGATTCAGCTGTAATGTTGCATCTGGCGATGAAAGCATTTGCACCCGGCAAGCCGCCTTTTCCACTATTGCATGTAGATACTACGTGGAAGTTTAAAGAGATGATCGCCTTTCGTGATCAACGAGTAAAAGACCTAGGTTTAGAATTGTTGGTGCATAGCAATCAGGAGGGCATTGATGAAGGCATTAACCCTTTCGATCATGCCCGTTATACCGATATTATGAAAACAGATGGGTTGAAACAAGCCTTAGATAAATATGGTTTTGATGCCGCTTTTGGTGGCGCACGGCGTGATGAAGAAAAATCTCGAGCCAAAGAACGTGTTTATTCGTTTCGAGATAAAAACCATCGCTGGGATCCTAAACAACAACGCCCAGAATTATGGAACACCTATAACAGTAAGGTAAATCAAGGCGAAAGCATCCGTGTATTCCCATTATCAAATTGGACTGAGCTTGATATTTGGCAATATATTCACCTAGAAGGTATTCCCATTGTGCCTTTATATTACGCGGCAGAACGCCCTGTTGTTGAACGCAATGGTTTGAAGATTATGGTTGATGATGACCGTATGCGTTTGAATGAAGGCGAAGTGCCAAAAATGGAAAAAGTACGGTTTAGAACATTGGGTTGTTATCCACTAACAGGTGCAGTGGATTCGAATGCCGAAACGTTGCCAGAAATCATTCAAGAAATGTTATTGACTACCACATCTGAACGCCAAGGTCGCGCGATTGATCATGATGAGTCAGGTTCGATGGAGAAGAAAAAACAAGAGGGCTACTTCTAATGACTACAGATAATTATCAAGTAGATAATCTAATAGCCACCGATATTGATGCCTATTTAAAGCAGCATGAAAACAAAGAAATATTACGTTTCTTAACCTGCGGTAATGTCGATGATGGAAAAAGCACGCTAATTGGTCGTCTGCTTTATGATTCAAAAATGATCTATGAAGATCAATTAGAATCAATCACCAAAGACAGTGTGAAATCAGGCACAACAGGCGAGACTGTAGATTTAGCGTTGCTGGTGGATGGTTTGCAAGCCGAGCGAGAACAAGGCATCACTATTGATGTTGCCTACCGTTATTTCTCAACGACGAAACGCAAATTTATCATTGCTGATACGCCGGGGCATGAACAATACACCCGTAATATGGCAACAGGTGCATCAAACTGCCAGCTTGCCGTTATTTTGATTGATGCACGTTATGGCGTGCAAACGCAAACACGTCGGCATAGCTTTATCGCTAATTTATTGGGCATTAAACATATTATTGTAGCCATTAATAAAATGGATATTAAAGACTATAGTGAACAGGTGTATAACGATATTCGCAAAGAATACACCGAATTTGCCCGCGAACTAGAAATGGACGATGTGCACTTTGTGCCATTATCCGCTTTAGTGGGTGATAATGTGGTTAACAAAAGTGAAAACATGCCTTGGTACCAAGGTGAAACATTAATGTACTTATTAGAAAATATCGAGCTGTCACAAGATATCAATGTCGATGCCGTACGCTTCCCGGTGCAATATGTAAATCGACCTAACCTAGATTTTCGTGGCTATTGTGGCACACTTGCATCAGGAGTTTTAAAACCGGGTGACGAGATCACAGTATTGCCATCAGGCGTTGAAAGCAAAGTAAAATCCCTAGTCACCTATGATGGTGATTTAGAGGAAGCCATTCCCAGTGAAGCGATCACCGTGACATTAGAAGATGAAATAGATGTCAGCCGTGGCGATATGATTGTGCATCGTAATAATCAGCCACATGTAGGCAGTCATTTCAAAGCCACCGTAGTATGGATGACCGAAAAACCATTGATCAGTGGCAAACAATATAACTTTAAAGTAGGTGTGAGTGAAAGCACCGGTATTTTGACCAATCTGGATAGCCAAATTGACGTCAACACACTAGCCGAAAATGAAGCCAGTGAATTGAAGTTAAATGAAATTGGTCAATGCGAATTTTCATTGGGCAAACCAGTAGTGTTTGATGCCTATAAACGCAACCGAAGCACCGGCTCATTTATTATCATCGATCGCCTAACCAACGTCACCATCGGCGCAGGCATGATCACCGAAGCGGTATCCGGCTCACAAGCGCAACAAGTGATTAGCCTAGAACATATTTCTGAGTTTGAAATAGAATTAAATGCCTTGATACGAAAACACTTCCCACATTGGGATGCTAAGGATTTGGGTGGTTTGTTGAAATAGATTGTAACCTTTCGTTTTGAAAATGGTGATGCCAAAATTATAAATTATAAATTATGAAGATTACCACTAGGAGATATTATGAGAATGCATAATTCCCCTCATCCCGGTGAAGTCATAAAAGGTTTATGGCTAGAGCCGATGAATTTAAGTATTACTGATACGTCTAAAGCGCTAGGCATAAGCAGAAAAACGCTGTCAAAAATCATCAATGGCAAAGGCAGTATCACCCCAGAAATGGCAGTGAGATTATCTATTGCACTAGGTGCAAGCCCCGAAAGCTGGATGGGGCACCAAGTTGCCTACGATCTTTGGCAGGTTGAACAACATAAAAGTGAGTTGGATGTACAATCATTAATGGTGGCTTAAGGTATGAATAACGGAAAGAGAATTGCTCTTCTTATTGATTGTGATAACGTAAGCCCTAAATCAATTGATGGTGTTTTAAATGAGCTTGCAAACTATGGAATAGTTAATATCCGTAAGGCTTATGGTGATTGGAAAAGCCCTCGGCTTCAAGGGTGGGAAGAGAGGCTACATCCTTTTGCTATTAATCCAGTTCAACAGTTTGCTTATACAACAGGTAAAAATGCAACAGATTCTGCCATGATTATTGATGCAATGGATTTGTTATACACACATGACTTAGATGGCTTTGCTTTAATGACAAGCGACAGTGATTTTACGCCATTGGTTATGCGGCTTTTATCGAGTGGGCTTAAAGTCTATGGCTTTGGTGAGCAAAAAACACCTTCACCATTTATTAATGCTTGTTCGCAATTTATTTTTATTGAAAAACTAATTGAGGCTGAACCTACATCAGAAGATAAAGAGGCTACTAATTCTAGTAAAAATAAATTTTCTAAGAGTGAGTTGAGGATGGATACAGCCTTGGTTAGGCTGTTAAGAACGGCAGTTGAGCAAACGGTTGAAGATGATGGCTGGTCTCCCCTAGGAGGCGTTGGTACATATATTTCCAATAACTCATCATTTTCACCTATAAATTATGGCTATAAGAAACTGAGTGAAATTGTTAAAGCAAGTGAATTATTTAAAGTAACGATGAGAAACACCACATCAATGTACATAAAGGACTCTAGGAATAAGTAATTCCGATGAAACTTAATGTAGTCATTCTCTATTCAGCAGGCCACCTTGGCAGTGCAATGATTATGAATAAGCTTCTCAGAGTGCCAGAAATTAATATTGTCGGTGTGGTGAAAGCGCAGCCTTTGAAGTTATCTCAAAAGGTTGGTCACGAATTAAACGATATTTAATTAAGCTCGGCTGGCGGTTACTGTTGTGGCAAGGTTGTGCTCAGATCTGAGGTTAAATTATTATGTTTTGCCACTGATCTAATTTTTGTTTAAATGTTATCGAGGCATGAGCAGGACTGGTAGAGGGTAATCGTATTTGACTAAATTGTTTAAACCGATCATCTAAGGTCGGCATGACATGTTGTTTAAACACTTGTTCAGCCTTGCCACCGTTAAAGAATATTTGATCAATCTTTGAGTGCTGTTGTAAGAAGGTATTAAAGTCATTGGCAACCATGCTGTTAGTTTCAATATTACTATCTAAACTGCCTTGTCGTTGGCAGGCTTTGAGTGCATCCCATACGGCAACATTATTTTTCATTAACTGTTGGCAACGTAGCTGATAACTACTACCTTTTTCTATATTAAATAAAGCTGACATAATCGGCCAAAATGCATTGCGTGGGTGCGCATAATATTGCTGTTGTTGTAACGATTTTACGCTGGGCATTGAGCCGAGAATTAGAATTTCTGCATTTTTATTGGCAATAGGCGGAAAGCCAATTTCAACAGCCATTTTATTGATAACGATTACCGTTATGTTCTATCCAGCCATCAATATGTCGTTTGGCAGGATCGTGGTGTGTCCAATGAATAACCCCACCTTTTTCATTCCACTCATATTCGCCATAAACAGTGATAATATCGCCTTTTTGAAGCTCATCGATTCTAGGGGCAAGGTCAATATTATGGGCGATTAGAATTGTTTCGCCACCTGATAGTTTAATCAAAAAACGCTGATGCCTACTGCCCTTTAAATCATCTTTTAACACTCTGAAAACTTGAGCGGTTAAATTAATTTGAACGTCGCTTTGGCGTTGCTCAATAAGTTGTTCAATATTAACGGGTTGTTCAGCGCCGGAATAAGCTTGTTCGGGCGAAAATTGACTGGCGTAATAACCTAAAACAATAAAGCCAATAATAAGTCCGATACGCTGTTTCTGGCGAGATGTTAATGACATAGGAATAGTATTAAAAAATAAAATTATATACCCAAAATACTTGAAGATGCTGGTTTCAGCAAGAGAAGAAGCTGCACTATTCTAGGCATAAACCCGCAGAATTAGTCGTTCTAATTTAAGGTTTTATAACGACGAAGAGTGCGGCTTATCCTCTTGCCCTACGGGAGCTTAGCACGAATGCCAGCGCCGCGTTGCAATGCTTGACAAGGACTAGTCATTGCCTTCACATTGCGCCTTGCTCTGACCTTCGTGCTAAGCTCTGAAACCTGCATCTTCAAGTAATTTGGGTATATCTTACGTTTATCAAAGCTTATCTGCAATTCTTATGTAGTTCAAAGAAGAAGATAATTTATATACTATAATAGTATATAAATATAGTTATTTATAATTTCCTGTTATAAGGAGTGATCGCTTATAATATAATACTCGATTAGACAATTTAAGAAACTTTATGTATCAGTACGATAACTATGATCAGGCGATGGTGGATCAACGGGTAGCGCAATACCGTGACCAAACACGTCGTTTTTTAGCGGGTGAATTAACAGAGGAACAGTTCAGGCCTTTGCGGTTGATGAATGGTCTTTATGTTCAGATCCATGCGCCAATGTTGCGTGTAGCTATTCCTTATGGGCTTATGTCATCAAGACAAGTACGTAAAATTGCTGATATCTCTCGTCGTTATGATAAGGGCTATGTTCACTTTACTACGCGTACAAACTTTCAGCTAAACTGGCCAGCACTAGAAACTGTGCCTGATATTTTAGCTGAGTTAGCCTCAGTGCAAATGCATGCGATTCAAAGTAGTGGTAACTGTATTCGTAATACAACGTCTGATCAATTAGCTGGAATTAATGCCAATGAAATCGAAGATCCGCGTCCGTGGTGTGAGATTATTCGTCAGTGGTCTACATTTCATCCCGAGTTTGCCTATTTGCCACGTAAGTTTAAGATAGCCGTTATTGGTGGAAAAGAAGACCGTGCGGCTACAAAATTACATGATATTGGTTTACATCTAGTCAAAAATAATGAAGGTGAAGTGGGTTTTGAGGTGTTAGTCGGTGGTGGTTTAGGTCGCACACCCATCTTAGGCCAACAGATTCGTCCATTCTTAGAAAAGAAAGATTTACTGTCTTATTTAGAAGCTATTTTGCGTGTTTATAACCGTCTAGGTCGCCGTGATAATAAATATAAAGCACGGATTAAAATCACGGTTCGGGAACATGGAATCAATCATATTCGTGAGTTAGTTGAAGCGGAATGGGTGCACATTCGCGAGCAACTTGAGCTTGATGATAAAGAAATTGAACGTGTCAAAAAACATTTCACTGAACCTGATTACGATGGCACTGCGAGTGATGATGAAAGCTTTGAAAAAATGCAGGCTGAAGATGCAGACTTTGCAGCATGGGTTAAACAAAATATTGTTGAACATAAAGTTGCTGGTTATAAAGCCGCCTATATTTCATTAAAATCGCCTACAGCGCCACCAGGCGATGTATCTGCTGAGCAGTTAGATATTATTGCCGATTTAGCGGATGAATTTAGTCTTGGCGAAGTGCGTTCAACACATAATCAAAATTTATTATTGAGTGATGTGAAGCAGGGCGATCTTTATGCCTTGTGGTGTCAGTTAAAATCAAATAATTTAGCCACGGCAAATATTAATACCTTAACCGATATGATTTGTTGCCCGGGTTTAGATTTTTGTGGTCTCGCAAATGCAACGTCTATTCCATTGGCAAAAGAAATTACCGACCGTTTTGATGACTTAGATTATCTTTATGATCTCGGTGACATCAAAATCAAAATGTCGGGTTGTATGAATGGCTGTGCGCATCAAAGCGTTGGCCATATTGGCATTTTAGGTGTCGATAAAAAAGGTGAAGAATGGTATCAATTTACCCTAGGTGGTAGTTCCGAAGAGGATGCTTCACTAGGTCAACGCTTGGGGCGGGCCATTCCTAAAGATAAAGTACTTGAAACGGTTGAAACATTAATCGACGTGTTTAAAGATCTTCGGCATGATGATGAATTATTCTTATCTACAGTGCGACGCGTTGGTGTTGACCCGTTTAAGGAGCGTGTTTATGCAGATAATTAAAGATCGCAAAATTGTTGAAGACAATTGGCTGCATTTAGATGATGAAGCAGCTGATTTAGTCTTGGGTGATGTCACAGTAACATTAGAACGGTGGCAAGCCGAACATGAATCATTACTCAAGCATGATGGCAGTTTAGGCATACGATTAAGTGGTGATGACCCAATAGAAGAGATGGTTCCGGACCTAGATAAATTCAAATTAATTGTGCTTATTTTCCCCGCTTTTACTGATGGGCGTTGCTATTCTTTCGCGCGTTTATTACGGGATCGTTATGACTATAAAGGCGAAATTAGAGCACAAGGTGATATTTTGCATGATCAGCTATTTTATATGACGCAATGCGGCATAAATAGTTTTGAAATGGCAAATTCACATCGCTTAGTTGAAGCTATGGCGGCATTTGATGATTTTAGTGAAAGCTATCAAACTACAGTATTAAAGCCTGACCCTTTATACCGCAGACGATAATTTTATTATCAGAATAAAATCAATACACATTCCGGATTTGTTTGGGTATAGTGCCAAGAGTTAATATCGAATAAAAAGGTTTTTTCTCAATGGCGGTATACGCAATAGGTGACGTTCAAGGTTGTTTTGATGAACTACAAAAGTTACTTGAGTTTTTAGAATTTGATTCTAGTCTTGATCAGATCTGGTTAGTAGGTGACCTCGTTAATCGAGGTCCAAATTCAGCAGATGTGTTGCGTTTTGCAAAGAAGATGGGGCCAGATGTTGTCAAAGTCGTACTTGGTAATCATGACCTGCACCTTTTAGCGACGGCTGCAGGAATCAATGAACATAATCATCATATGGATACGATGGAATCTATATTGGATGCAGGTGATCGGGAAGAATTGATTACATGGCTACGCCATCAACCGTTATTTCATCATGATGCCGCATTAGGTTTTAGCATGGTGCATGCAGGTCTGCCTCCTCAATGGACGCTTAAAAAAGTTAAAAAAAGAGCTAAAGAAGTTGAAAAAGTATTACGCGGTGATAATTGGCGAGATTTTTTCAAAAATATGTATGGCAATAAACCTGACAAATGGAAGAAAGGTCTAGCCGGATGGGATAGGTTGCGCTATATCACTAATTGTTTTACGCGATTACGCTACTGTCATGAAGATGGACGTCTCGCATTGAATTTTAAAGGTGAACCTAAAGACAAGCCAACGGGGCAAATTCCATGGTTTGATATGCCAAATCGAAAAACAAAAGATGATCGAATTATATTTGGACATTGGTCAACCTTAGGCACAGGACAATATGGCAATGTTTTTTCAACTGATAGTGGTGCGGTGTGGGGTGATCAGTTAACCGCTGTACGTATTGATAAAAAGCCGTATCAATGGTTTATGATTGATGCTGATCCGGCGGGCTTGCCACACGCGAAGAAGAAAAATTTGTAGAAAAGCTGTTGAACGGGCAAAAACTTGCTAAAAACAGTACAATAGTCGCTTTAATACAATCTGGATAGATCGAAATCATGAGCAATATCACAACTTTTTCGGGTGATTTTTCAGCTAAAGGCATGAAAATAGGCATTGTAGCGGGTCGGTTTAATGACTTTATTGTTGATAATTTAATCTCAGGTGCTATTGATTGCTTAGTTCGCCATGGTGCGAGTGAAAGTGATATTGATTTAGCACGAGTACCGGGCGCAGTTGAAATTCCTTTAGCGGTACAGCGTATGGGGAAAACAGCAAAATATGATGCCATTATTGCATTAGGTGCAGTTATTCGTGGTGGCACACCGCATTTTGACTATGTGGCTGGTGAATGTGCAAAAGGCCTAGGTCAGCTTACATTACAAATGGATATTCCAGTGTCATTTGGTGTGTTAACGGTTGATACCATTGAACAAGCGATTGAACGTGCAGGCACTAAAGCAGGCAATAAAGGTGCAGAAGCAGCAATGGGTACCATCGAAATGGTCAATGTATTACGTCAAATTGAGAGTGCATAATAAATGGCAAGAGTTTTACCGCGATCACATTCTCGTGCTGCTGCTGTGCAGGCTTTGTATCAAGCGCTCGTTAATGATCATGAATTAGAAAAAGCAGAATTAGATTTTGTAACAGCTGAAAATTCTGACAAGATGGACACTAAGTATTTTAATGGTCTTGTTGAAGGTGTGTCTAAAGAACTCGATACCCTAGATGCTGAATTAGCCTATGCGGTTGACCGCGATTTATCAGAAATCGATCCTGTTGAAAGCTCTGTTTTACGTCTTGCCGTATTCGAATTTATTCACCGTCCAGAAGTACCTTACCGTGTTGTGTTGAACGAAGCCGTAGAACTAGCCAAAGCATTTGGTGGTGAAAAAGGTCATAAATACGTTAATGGTGTTTTAGATAAAATGGGTTCAAAATTACGTGCCGCTGAGTACAAAGTATCAAAAGAACGACGTAAGAAATCGTAACGGATAATAAAATTCCCGTCATCCCCGCATGTTTTTAACGGGGACCTATTATTCATAGATTCCGGAACAAAATCACACCGGAATGACGCCTTGAGAGGTAGCTGTGAACGAATTTTCGCTGATCCAAAAATATTTTGAAAAACTCACACCTGATCGTGATGATGTCGAGTTAGGCGTTGGTGATGACTGTGCTTTATTAATCCCGCCTTCTAATCATGCCGTTGCGGTTTCTATTGATACCTTAGTCGAAGGTATTCATTTTTTTAAAGGGGTTGAACCAGAAGCTTTGGGTCATAAAAGCCTTGCAGTTGGTTTAAGTGATTTGGCCGCCATGGGTGCAAAACCAGCGTGGTTTACACTCGCACTTACTTTGCCCGAAGTTGATGAAAACTGGATTAAAGGATTTTCAAAAGGTTTGGCGGCATTAGCTAATGAGCATGATATTCAGCTAGTTGGTGGTGATACAACCGAAGGGCCGTTAACGATAAGTATTCAAGTGCATGGTTTTGTTGACCAAGCTAAAGCAATGCGCCGGAGTAATGCAAAATTAGGCGATATGATTTATGTTTCGGGCTATTTAGGTGATGCGGGTGCAGCATTGCAACAACAATTACAGCAGTTGAATGATGACGAGCTTAATAGTGAAGATATACGGTATTTATATCAACGATTAGAGCGACCAACGCCACGTGTGATTATGGGGCAAGAACTCCTTGGTTTAGCCTCATCTGCAATTGATATATCAGATGGATTATTAGTTGATTTAGAACATGTTCTAGATAAAAGTGGCGTCGGTGCTCGACTCAATTTAGATAATTTACCCTTATCAAAAACACTCAAAAAAATTAATCACAAAGTGGCACAAGCATTAGCATTACATTCAGGTGATGATTACGAATTATGCTTTATAGTGCCACCACAACATTATGCTGAAATTGAAAAACGATTCAAAGGCCAAGTGACACGGATCGGAATGATTACAGATGATGATGGACTTTATTATATCGACGATGACGATAATCTCATCGAGTTAACAGGAATAGGCTATGAACACTTCGCACGTTAATTTTAATGAACTGCTAAAGCGACCAGCGTGCTTTTTAGGATTAGGATTCGGCTCCGGACTTGCACCAAAAGCGCCCGGTACCTTTGGCACGTTGGCGGCATTACCACTTTATTGGTTAATGCAAGGTTTACCACTAATTACCTATATATCAATCGTCGCACTGGCTTTTATCGCAGGCATTTGGATCTGCCAGAAATCAGCAGAGTGGTTGCAAGCAGATGATCCTTCAGCTGTAGTGTGGGATGAAATCGTTGGCTATCTAATAACCATGATCGCCGCACCTTCAGGTTGGCAATGGATGGTATTAGGTTTTGTGCTGTTTCGTTTTTTCGATATTCTAAAACCATGGCCGATTAACTTAGCGGATAAAGCGATTCACGGTGGATTAGGCATTATGGTTGATGATGTGATCGCCGGTATTTTTTCGCTAGCAGTGATTCAATGGCTATATCATGTAGCGCCAACCATCACTTGGTAAATGTCTCAACGTAAAATAATCCATGTTGATATGGACGCATTTTTTGCCTCTGTTGAACAACGCGATAACCCCGATTATCAGAACAAACCCTTGATTGTAGGTGGTCAACCCAATAGCCGTGGCGTGGTAGCTGCCTGTAGTTATGAAGCACGCAAGTTTGGCATTCACTCGGCTATGCCGTGTTCGCAAGCTTATCGCCTCTGTCCACAAGCCTTATTTGTTCCACCACGCTTTGAAGCCTATCGACAAGTATCAGAACAAATACGAGATATATTTTGGCGTTATGCCTCAGAGGTTGAACCTCTTTCTCTTGATGAGGCTTATTTAGATGTCACCTACACGGCTGATTTTGATGGTTCAGCCACCCGCATCGCCCAAGCAATTAAAAAAGACATATTAGAAACAACTGATCTAGTGGCTTCTGCCGGTGTTTCTTACAATAAATTTCTGGCTAAAATTGCTTCTGATATGGATAAGCCGGATGGTTTATATGTGATTAAACCTGAGCAAGGCAACGCTTTTGTTGCCCAGTTAGATGTAGCCAAGTTTCATGGTATAGGCCCAGCGACCAAAGCTAAAATGAATAAACTTGGCATAAATATAGGTAAAGATTTAAGGCAATGGTCGTTGCATGATTTAACGGCTAATTTTGGTAAATCAGGGCAGTATTATTTCAATATTTCTCGAGGCATTGATGAGCGACCTGTGCGCAGTACACGTATCCGCAAGTCTTTGGGTAAGGAAACCACGTTTTCTTCTGACATGATGGATGAGGGTGAATTATTGCATCAGTTGGAGTTACTTGCTGAGATTGTTTTTGATCGGTTGCAAGTGCTTGAGTTAGAGGCTCGAACGCTAACGGTCAAAGTTAAATATGCTAATTTTCAGCAGGTGACTCGGGCGCAGAGTTCATCTGATGTGTTGGCTTCGTTGGATGATTTTAAGGTTTTGTTACCGGAGCTGCTTTCTCGTACTGAGGCGGGTAAACAGGCTGTTCGGTTGGTTGGGGTGACGGCTAGTGGGTTTGTTCGGGATTCTGAAATTGAAGAGCAACAACAAATTCTAGATATATAACATTAAAAAGCGTATATTGTTATTACAAATGTAATAACAATAGGGCGATTATAGTGTTAAAAGTAAAAGTAACATCTATCGGTAATTCAATGGGGATTGTACTTCCAAAAGAGGCATTGACTAAATTAAATGCTGAAAAGGGCGACACCTTATATCTTGTTGATGGGCCTGAAGGTTTAACGCTCACACCTTATCAGCAAGACTTTGAAAGTCAAATGAATGTGGCAAAAAAAGTGATGAAACAATATCGCAATGCATTACATGAATTAGCAAAATGAATGAACCTGTATGGGTGCTGCCTGATGTTGTTATTGCAGTGCAACAAATGTTATTGGCAGAGCATGGTGGTTTATCAGGCATACGCGATAAAGCGTTATTGGAATCAGCTTTAGCTAGACCGCAACAAGCGTTTACTTATGATGATAAATTAACATTGATCGATCTTGCCGCAGCCTATAGTTATGGTTTGGCGAAAAACCACCCTTTTGTTGATGGTAATAAAAGAATTGCATTAACGGTTGCGGTTATTTTTCTTGAGCTTAATGAGTGTTCTTTATCTGCACCGGAGCCTGAAATTGTTGTTATTTTTGAACAATTGGCGGCTGGGGATTTGCTAGAAAAAGAGTTGGCTATTTGGTTTGAAAGATATGTAAATTGAGGGATAAAGCAAAGCCGTCATTCCCGCGGCTTTAAGCGGGAATCTAACGGTAGTGGATATTTCCATGGCAAGGGATGTAAATAACCTCAGATCTGTTTAAGAAACAGTCATCATACTAAATTCTTCGCTCGTAATTCTCAACGATGGTTTATTGTCTTTAAGTGAGTAAGCGATAAGCCCAGCAATGATATTCAGCATAAAGCC